>JGI20166J26741_11706696_pt1 | contig 10797 bp, 6 predicted proteins | sample TergutCu122P5_FD_26741 | JGI IMG/M metagenome (IMG submission 26741) | reverse complement strand
AACTTTGGATATAGGTGTTTTGGGTTATATCGGTATAGTTTAACATAAGGAACACTCTCCCGAAGTTTGGTCCATTCCTCCTGTGACACCCTGTATATGAGAGTGGAGATTGTTTCAAACAAAAGTTGTAGATACAAATGAAGCATGCATTTTATCCCCACCATACTCTTTTTTTTTTGTGTTGTTTACAGTGAATTAAAAGGGAATAAATTTGCCATAATTGTTACACTTTATATACATTTCCTAACGTGTTTGTGTTGTGTATCATTCTCAAGTTTTCCCTAATTTCTTTTTTGTGGATTCCATCTTGTACTTGTTTCTTAATATTCCTCTGTAACTTGATGTTTACCATTTATAACATGCTGACTGCTGTCTTTGTCCATGTCTGCAGTTGTGCTGTTTATTTTTTTATTTCATTTTTGAGTCACAAATTGCTATGCTAGACGCACACGTGCGTACGCTGAGACATCCAGATACACCAAAAATACTCATGGTTGCTATCTTATAAAAATTTACACTGAAGATACGGTACATATCCGTCATCATAAGGAGACACAGAACAGTTGTTAATACGAAGTACTAGCACCACCCAGTACTCAGCGTATATGGAATAAAAATATGAACTCTGTGCGTAACAGTGTATGCCATAAATTGTGACTAAAGACAATGTGTGTGTGTGTGTATATATATATACACACACTTTTTAATTTTAACGCAGTCTAAACTGTTTGTTAATATGTATCAATTTTAACTCCAGTTTCATTTCAGATCTTCACACAACTCTTATTATATCACAGGCAATATAATTCAAGGTTGTAACGGATTTTTGACACTGGTATAAGTTTTATGGGATCCCATTGAATGTAATGTGCACCACATGTAACCTGTTTTAAATTTCATGTAAAGATGGCCTGATGATTGTCTAATGGCCGAAATTTGTCGCCGGTAAGCTAAGTTATAAAATGTTGTTGTGTTTGACAAACAAATTTATTATTGTGCTGTTTATATTCATAATGGCCAGGACCACTGACTGTGAGGTATAATTTAAGTACGAATAAGCATATCATTGTATCATCCTGTTTTTTTTTTTTAGGTTCATGTGTGTGGCTAGTGAATGCGGTCTTGTCCCTGTAACTTAGATATACAATATGCATGGGTAGAAGCTGATACTGTAGTAGACAAAATTTGTTCTGCTGCCTTAGTTATGACACAGACAACATGAGTTCAGACTCCTGTGTGCAGTAGTTATTAAACTTGCACTTCTTGTCGGCTTATCAAATATTTTGCACATTTGCTGCTAGCACCGTCACTTGTCACTTAGCCACACATGCTGCCTCAGTGCCTTGGTCATCATAACATTTTGTATTCTGGTCACTTCATGTCATATGATTGCCACAAAACCTTCTCCGGTCTCTGTACCCACATTCAGAATTCAAAATGTGCATTTACTTAACAACCGAAGTACCTGTTGTATGTGCAGTGTGTGGTTGCCTTTCCTGTCAGTATTACTATGTAAAGCAGCTGGAACTGTATAGAAGGTGCGACTGAAATTAAGAAATTAAAAGTATTCTCATGTAACTAAAAAACGGAATTTGGAATGACACTTCAAATCCCACCCACAAATGCTACCACATGTATGTTGCCTTAACAGCTGTGGATGCTGTACATATTTGAGTCATCAGTTTGTATCGTGATTAGGCTAGGGATGCACAAATCCCAGGTGCCACGTTGCTGTGGCAGCTTAATTTTGTACGGTGGCACCTGTTATTTGTGTGTTTTCAGTATGTCACCCTTCTGGTGCCTAAAAGTTTGAGTTGGCTCCATTTTTGGAAAATTTGTGCAGCTCTGGACTTGACAACAAAGGACAAGGAATTGTAGTTCAATTCCAGGAACAGGTAGAAGATTTTTCTCTGCCCCACTGCATCCATACCGGTTCTAGGACCTCCCAGTCTCTTGCTGTATGGGTAAGGGGGGTGGGGCTTATTCCTCAGGGATAAAGTAGCTGAGGATTGAAGCTGACTGCTCACCTCCGTCCAGTGCGAAGGTTCAGAATGAGTGGTTGTATTCCTCCATTCACTCACTTGTCTTCATGGTGTGCCTGGGGACAAGTTTTGCTATACGTACTGGCAAGTGTATGCTATAAGTTAAATGTTTTGGGGTGTTCTGTACTAGATTTGCAGTTGGGAACAGGAAACAGAAGGAGCACACTTGTAATGTGCTCTGTGAAGACAGCCTGCCTTACAGGATCAACTGGCACTTAAATTGCTAAGAACTTCAGTGTGTTTTATTCCTAATTTTGGTTGTTGCAGTGGAAATAACAGTGAGGTCACTTCCTGAAGTGTACATGGAGCGCACACTGAAATTTGTGGCATCAAGTTTAGAGTCTACACAGCATGTGGAATTCTACTTGATCTGGGTACAGCATTTGCTCACAGCATGTGGACCTAGGGTACAGTCCCAGATGACGCCGATCTTGCTGACTCTGCACAAGAATCTCACAAAGAAGTACGAAGAACTTGCGAAACTGTAAGGTTTCATGTCATCATTTTACTTTGATAGTCAGTGTCTCTGTGAGGTTGAGCAAGACCTATATATCATGTTTACGCTAATATAGGATGACACTTTCCTTCACAGTCTTCAGTTTTCAGGAAAACTCATCTCAAGAATGACTTTATGCTAAATTATAAGGCTAGCCCCAGTTTTTTAAAGATGAGTAATTTGGGTAAATTTCTTTTCTTAATATTTGGTTAATTATGGTACATTGCTGCATGTATCTCATTTGCAACTCACTAGATGTTTATTGATGTGCAAAACATTCCACACAAAAGCTTTATAGGGAGATTGGTCAAATTAATGCCATAGAGAAAAATGAAGCATATGTTTTATGCTCATTACACATTCCCCATATGTATTGGCATTAATTAAACCAAGGAGACTTTAATACTGTGGCCACAAGAATTGTCAGGACTGATTTTCTGTGCCTTGTTCGCTCTGCTGATTGTACTTTGTTTATGAGAGAACCTCAAGTGTTAGCATTCACACATCAAATATCTAGAGGCACTGGCAGAAAGTGTGCCAGAATCATTACACTTTGTGTGCAATGTCTAACTTTGATATTGACAGTTATTTTTAACTGTCATCTGGACCTTTTCAAGTGCTGTGCTTTGGAAACTGGACCTGTTCCAGCCATCAGGCTTGATCCTCAGTTGGGCTTGTTAACAAGAGCACCAAATAAGTGAAACCCTTATTTTTATTCCTGATTTTTGTGTCTTATGTGATTTTATGCACTTTCTGTAAGCTTCCAGCCAAATGTTCAATATTAATGCATTTTGTAGTTCTTTGACTCACTTCCTCCTGAAATTTACACTTATTTTCCTAGTCCTGACTATGAAAATTTACCTGGTTTTTTTATTTCATAATTTTGTTTTCATGATATTTCAAGTCAAGAGACACTTGTAAATGTCAGATTAATGTAACATATGTGAGCATTCACGCAGTGCTTCCAATGTCAGGCACAAATGACATGTGACAGTCTGTGCTAATATTAGCAAAACAAGTGCATAGTGACATCTCACAGTGGCCCCCTGCTAACCCAATTGTCAAAGTAGAAGACCTCTTCTCTGTGGATGGCAGTATGCTCGGTGGGGTGGACATCTGATTTTGAATTAATTGCCTGTTTTGCAATTAATTGGCTATTCCAGTACCTCCCCTTGCATTGCTTGTCAGTCTCTGAGCTAGTGTTGTGATCAGCGCATTGCATGTTAGTCATAACAGGGAATATATCATCATTTTCATAGACCGCTTTATGTTGTGGACTAAGCTTAATTTCACATCTGAGGGTAAAATATAAATGAAGGAAACCGGAAATTAATTACAGCCAGTGATAAAATAAATCTATTTTATCACCTACTGCAGCATCTAGTGGAGCACTTACTGTAATGTGTGCTAACGCTGTTAGGACTTTCCAGTGTCCACATTAATGCAGTTGTGAAAAACTGTGAAGCTTCCTTCAAGCATCAGAAATAATTGACACACTTGCTGCTGCCAGAACTGGAAACTGTTATTGCTGCATGGTTACAATAAGCACATGCAGGCAGCAGTTCTGTAGTTGGTGCAATTGTCAAGGAGAAGGCCTAATATATCTTTGTTTGATCGCAGACAGCTATACAGTTTTAAATGGTTGGGTGGAACATGTTACATTATTTGTAGAGCACAAACAGGAGAATGCAGAAGTGTTGATTCAGAAATAGTAGATGACTGGAAGAATAATCAGCTGTTGCAAGGGATTAAAGAATATGATATATATGGAATATACACGAGTCCCTCTTGTCCACGGCCCTGTATGTTTCCCCACATTTTTTAATTGCATTATTGTCATTTCCCAGATATTACACTTCCCTCAACTTTGCATTGAAATTGAGATGGTCCCTACAGAAGTGTAAAATGGGGATTTCAGTATATCTAGGGCATTGTTCAATATCATCAGCATTTTCTGGTGATTGAGACTTGCTGTGGGGCCCAGCTGGTTAGAAACCTTTATGTGTAATGACAGGAACTGGGCCAGTTGCTCAAATGCTGTGTGTGACAAACGCAAGACAGTGGATCCTTTCCAAAGTAATAATCATCAGATACATTTAGATATATTTCCTGACTTGGTTTAGTTCTTGAGAATATAGTGCTGTGATGTACAGGTCACAGTTCCGTATGATATGTCTTCATACACCTAATGTAGAACATGTAATATTTGATGTAAAGGAACCAAGATAATTTTATGTTTCATCTTTGTGAGCCGACACATATGAGTGTTTTGGAGCTATAAATGTGACTACTTCTCATACTGCAATATATCATCTGCTTACTGGATAGTGATAATGTACTGACCAGTTAAACATCTTGTCATGTTTCTGATCTTTCAGTTGTGACTTCAATAAATACACTCTGCAGTACATTGCGAAGCTTGGAGAGATCAGAACGGTAGTCAAGGTTGAGGAGGACATGGACATTGACACTGTACCCGTAAGTCATTTAGTAAAACAATGTGACTTTGGTGACACATTTTATGTCAGTAAATTCCAGAGCTGCAGAAGTTAGAATTACAATATTGCGGAAATAAGTTTGTGTGTCAGTCCCTTGAGGCCACACAATTCCTTGTATTGTCCTCCAGTCATGTGGCCATTCCGTTCACATGAATGTTGGTGGTGACAACTTTCAACAGCACCAGGCATTTTTTGCTGGTTAATATAAGTCATTGGGTGCTGGAGGGGAGTGCAGAAGTGGGTAGAAAGGGTAATCCTTCAGACCTGTCGTCCACACCATCCATGGGGCCTCTTTCTGTGGCTTTAGTGTAGCCAGGTTTATGGAGTCACGGAGTAAGAGATAGCCCTGTGTGGCTGGTAGGCAAGGTGTAGATCATGCATGAATCATATGTTTGGCCCATCAACTCATAAATGCCTATATGACACCTTGTTGATTGGTAATTTGTTACTGACATTTTGGAGGAGCTTTCGGACTATATCTTTATAGTAGCAGCAGATTGTTCTTTGATCACTGTGAAGGTGGTGCCAGCAACCTTCTCTGCAACATCAGGAATGAGTCACCAATCAACACAGCATAATATCCCAGACAACTGCTGCCTTCAGTATAGTGTGAAACGGTAGGCTGAGCCCTGAATAATGTAGAGGACAAGGAAGTCACTGTGATCCGCTTGTTGGTGGTGATGCAGCATTTGGTTGAGAGAGTGAGGACAGCCATAAAAATGTCAGTGACAGCAGTTTCAGTTGAGATTTGAACTGGAGAGCTGCGGAATACAAGTATGTCTGTTAGATGCAGCTTTTGGGTTCTGACAGAAGTAGTGTTATTACAGACTGGCATATCAAGTGATAATTTATGGGGACATTAGTTTCAAAATATACCACAGTTCACCTGATGTCTTTCAGAAACATTACTGCAGGCATTTCAGATAACACATTTTTTTTTGTTGTTCTAGAATATCAGCCCCCCCCCCCAATTTGAATGAAAATGAAATTACATCCAGGAAATTGCATTGTGCATTAACATACACACCAGGAGTTACACAGGGTGTAAGACGCACTTTATTCTTTGAAAAATAGCGTCTAAAATTTGTCAATCTTGTAGTCCAGAGAATATGTAATTTCTGTGTTTTATATTTTTCTCTGTGGAGGTAAGAAATACATAAGTTACCCCTGGAACTCAGTTTCATAGTGTGATCTTGCTGTGTCCACCCCCTCCTCTTACGGTTTTCTGGTTTTGAAGTGTCTTTGCCTAGAGTATCAATGGCTACCATTTGTTTCTGTTCTAGGTGGTGAAGGTGGATGATTCTGACTGTGAATAGTATTTCTGCATTCATCGTTGACATGGGTGAAGTTAATGTTGTACAGAATAAAATAAATGTTTTGTACTTTGTTGATGAGCGTTCTTCCATCCATGGCTGCACCACCCTTAACCATTATCAGCAGTCCCTGTTGTGTTGCAGCTGTTGTGCAGTCTAGCACACCTAATGCCAAATTTTTTTCACGTGCAGCAAGAACACCCACTCTGGAGACAGGTATATCTTTTGATAGGGGCCCCATCTAGGGAACCTGGAGGAGGGCTCATCTACCGGGGACTTTGAGAGCTGGATGAAGGGGGCTCTGGGGATGGAGCATCTCTCTGAAGAGGCTCCGTGGAAGGGGCCTCAGGGGGGAGCTCCTTCACTGGGGACCCTGGAAGGTATGTCAGGAAAGTCTCCGGATACGGGCATCTCTCTCCATGGGGGCCCCTTTCCATCTGAGGAGAGCCTGGTATGTGGGGGGGGTTCATATACCGTAGACTTTGATAAATGAATGAAGGAGGGCTCTAGTTGTGGGGCATCTCTCTGCGAGGGATTCCTTGAGGGAGGGCTCCTTTACTGGGGAACCTGAAAGATGAGGTTTTTGAGACATGCAGGATGCCCTGTAAACAGGCATCCCTCTCCATAGGGTCCTGTTGGGGAACCTGGAGGGGGTTCATTTGCTGGGACTTCTGAGAGAAAAGCATATCTGGGTTCCTTTCTTGGACCCGGAGGCCATTATGATTTTAAGTCTGGCGGCCATCTGGAACTTTAGTAAAGGAACAGGGCTCTCCTGAGTTGATATTATATTATGGGGCACAAAGGGCCCGTCTATAAGGCCTAGGTGCATTGGGACTGTAAGGGCTCAAACCCAATGTTAATCAATCAAGAACTCCCACTTCAGGTGCACGAAACATTGTGAATCCAATAGCATGAAGGTTGAAGGACAGTTTGAGCATGTGGGTTTGACTGGGGATAGGATCCAACCATAGGCCTTTGTGAATACAATAATGAACCTTCTGTCTGAGTGGCCAAGTAGCTGCAATAGTTTTTTTGATATCCAGTACAGAGGGTTGTCAGATGTTATGCACGTATCTTTGTGTACGTAGCAACATCAGGGACATACCTAACCATTTGTCATTTGACCCTCCTCTCCTGTTTTCCCTGGCATACTTTCTAGTCTCTTTCCACCACTACGCATGTAACATGTTATATGTACATACAACATAAAAAACCAATAGGACACAATAAATAATGGTCAGACTCCCAAAATGAGTGCTTATTTGCAGCTGGTTGATGAAGTTGTGAAGTGTAATGAGCCTTAGTCAATTTCCAGTGCTTTCCACATAATCCAGTGCCAAATGTCACATTTAGTGGTGTATTTCAGTAATGTATTTAAAAACAGCAAAATAAAAGGAACTATTTTTATTTAACCATGTACATTGTATGTACGCTGAACAGGCTTTGCATCTACAATATAAAATCACTTTAACATTAATGATTAAGTCTAGGATTAAATCAAGACTTAACGAGATCTAGCACCAACATTCTGGCTAGTGGAGATTCTTCAAAGTTACCATTTGTATTAATGCAGCGGTCAATGCAAATGGCAAAAAATTATAATATTATCACTGGTTATGAAAGGAAGAACTCAGAGCCATCGCAATACTATTTCTTTAATTATATGTTGATTTTACATTACCTCCAGCAAATTGGGAACTCATTTGTGGAAAAATAAGTTTCTATCAGGGCCCAGAGAAAAGTGTAACTCAGCAATAATTCTGTACTGAATTCAGTACTTAGATGAAGGTTTGAAAATTTACTCACAAGACCAAATGAGGTGAAAAATATAAGTTCTGAAGCTTGAGGTGAATAATGCTAAACACTCCAGCTCTCACTGTTCTGGCAGCAAATATTAAGCAACCCCAACTGCAAGATAATCTTTGTAGATATAAGCAAAGTAAAGCTGGTACACTTTTCTACCTCCAAGTTGCATAAACTCATATGAGCTGAGAATTCTGCATAGCTAATATTGTCAAAACTCATTCCAAAGTAAATCATACGTAGAAGGGAACTGTATGTTTCTAACACAGCTTTATTCCTAAAGGGAGCCAATGTAACTGACACTGATGGTAGTACTGTTGGCAACAGGACTGCTCTTTGGTCGGTAAAACCAGCTGTTGTAGTACACTGAAAATAGAAAAGACGAGAATTGATTATCAAGCTGTAGAAGTTCTGATAAACAATCATTCTGGTCTTTTTATGCAGCAAATGGTAAAACCTAATAACACATATTTGATCATGTGACTATATGATTTAGTGGTTTGTTCGTTTGTCTGTTTGTTTGCCAGAAATGTGGGTGACAAACTCTTGTAACAAGGAATTCAGCATTTCATTTTCATTTCATGATAATACTGTTGCACACAGCATTACAATACAATCAATCATTCAACCGGTTGACTTATTGTTGCCCAACTGATTATACTGTATTGTTATGTGTGATCATATAACAAAATAAATATTGAATAATATAACACCTTCAGATTAAATTTTTGATGAAACTGGAGAAAAAAGTTGGCATTTATGAGACATTACCAGAAGATTATGGAAAGCTGTGAGTATAACATGGGCCTTTGTTCGGTGTCTCTATAGCTGTATACACTTCCTGCCTGATGCACAGTACATACAATATTAAAGTGGATCTTTGTGTTGTGTTAGCAATTTTGGGCAAAAGGGAAGATGTTGGACATGACAAAGGATCGCACCACCCACCAATGTACAAGAACTGGTCTGTGGTAAAGGAATAAGACTGAAATGATGACATCACAGATAGAATGTTTGGCAGGCAAGCAGCAGCAGAACTGAATGGCAATAACAGAATTTGTGAAGCAAATACTGTCCAAGATCCAAACATGTAAAAGGTCTGTAAAAAAATCTCAGGATAGAGTAAACAATGGTGAAAAATTGGAAAAGAATATTTTCAGAACTCTCAGTCTGTTAGAAGAACCAAAGCATTTGATATTAAAAAAAAAAAACAATGACTGGTGATGGAACATGGTGCTCCCAGGACACTAGAAATGTGTCTCAAATATAATGAAAGCACAGCCTTCAAGTCCTGTGAATTAAATACATTTCCTTTGGATGTCTGTGGTAAATGCTTTGTGCACTTTTAAAATTACGTAAAAAGGTGTTGCAGTAAAGGAAGGTTAATTTTAAGGAAAATAAATTTTCTTGTAATTTCTTGTGTATCAGTTCTCCAAGCATCAGTCCCCAAACTATTGTTTGGGCACATATTGCAGAAGCTAATAAATGCACCACACAGCATGTCTCTTGCTTTTGTTAATGAGGCAGGATATCAACTTGCACATACCCAAACCAGAATGCTTAAAAACTTACAAAAATCAGATGGCTTCAAAAGAACAGACACTCGGCTACAGTTGATACTGCAACCCTCTACAGGCTCAAGTACCAGCAGACGCTGTCCACTTCCTTGCATTATGAACACTTTGTATCCTTCTGGAAAAGGCTGTAAAAACAAGGATTATGTTGCAGTAACCTGAGGTAAACTAAAAAGTATCACTATCTGCTGATATGTAGTCCTGTAACAAAAAGATAATAGAGCTGATTCTAGGATATAGACAAGCAGATAGGCAGACAAGTGGATAGGCAGACCTGTACTGTTACTTATACATGGAACATCAGGAGAGAGTACTTCCAAAAGAGAAACTGGTTTGTTAAGAATCATTAAAAATGACAAATACTGGTGACATTCATACATATGCACTTGTATTGTAACTGAACACAAGGATTTCATGAGAAATTAACATAAATATATAAAAGTTATACTAGGAAATAACAGTTTGCTTGCAAAATTTACAAATAATAATCCAGCAATACACGCATTAACACGCACATATTGAATGGTGTGCACATGAGGTTAAGAATTTGAATTCTTCCCTAAAGAAGCCACCTGTATTACAGTTTTTCTGTGTACTGTCATCACAGTCAAATTAAGAATGAAAATAAAATTATAAATTAAAACACATGCACAGTAAAACCAAAATTCACTTAATACAAATCTAGGTTTTTTTAAAAAATTTAACAAGATTGTGTCAACTCTGTTAATTTATGACAGTGGATGAATGTAACAATGAACAAGTTTGAAATGCTGTGTAAGTGAGCAGTCATCTACACTAATGAACCGTGCCACCATATTCCTGTAGGTACGGAGCAAAACCATGCAAGACCTTGGTCAGGGTATATGATCTAACCAGAGTTGAAACTTTATGTCCCTCATATACAGGTGTCCCAGGAGGAATGTGCAACACTTCGGGAGAGTGTTCCTTATGTTAAACTATACCGATATAAACCAAAACACCTATATCCAAAGTTGAACGGTTACGGAGATAATGGCCAGATAAGTTTGAAACTTTGACAGCTGTTACACACTTATTGATTATCAAATACAT
>JGI20166J26741_11706584_pt1 | contig 10797 bp, 4 predicted proteins | sample TergutCu122P5_FD_26741 | JGI IMG/M metagenome (IMG submission 26741) | reverse complement strand
GGTCAAAATTTGTGATACGAGCACCACGAAGATGAAAGTGAGAGCAGAGCGTTGGTAGAAGAGTCCTGACAAGCGAAGAGATAAACTCTGTAGTGCCAAATTGTACGCTACAACAAGGCAACAGATATTCTTGAAATCGAACCTGAATGTCGGTGGGGTAAAGACTACGTGATGTGCAAAGATATATTTTACAACTCTCAGAGAATACAGTACTTTGCATTAGAAACTCTTATTTTTTAATGAAGTATAGAGAAACAACCACCGTTTGTTGTAAAAATCATACAGAACACCAAAATTGTGTTTGGGCAAAAGCATATTTTTTTAATGTTATATTGGCAGACGCTGGGATTCAAAGGGGTAGTTGATAGTATGTATCAGACAATAACTCAGTAATTCTTACCTCCTCATATCTTTTCTCTGTATCAGCTCCGAGTGGCTGTACATGAGATCAATACTTCTGACATGGCAACAATAATATAAACATCAATGTGCCATATGGTCTTTTGATAGGGGTGTGTATAATTATTTGAAATATCTGGAGTGGTGTTTACTGTGGTATAAGATTTATTACTTGCCCTAGTGGCAAGAGCCCACAAAACAGAATGCCAGAGCCATAATTTTATAGCAAATTAGGCGCCAAGTTTATGTTTCCCATCTTAGTTATTTAGTATTTGTAATATCTGTCCTGTAGTGCCAAACCGTAATAAATTTTCTAAGTAACAAAATAATTTTCCATAAGATAGATTACTTGTCCTCCTTGAATTGTACACGGAATTGGATTTCTTGAAGGCATAAAAATGGTACGCATTTTTACAGAAAGATCTTTTTAGGTTTTGTAATATTGGACACATTCCTGACCGCTCTACTTACATTTTCTAAATATTTTTCGGAGCTGGCAACGTCCAAGAAGACCACCACAGTCCGTTCTACGATAGGCATATACACCACTATTACCATCACGATATTTACCGCTATACCAGCATTATTTACTTACTAACTCCATGGAGCAGAGTCCTTCTTCAGAAACTAACCGGTTCTCAGCTAGTCAAGAAATTCCCCCCATTTTATGGAACCCGAAAGTTTATTAGCGCATTCACAAGAGCCCGAAACCTGTCCCTATCCTGAACCAGATCGATCCAGTCCATGACCTCCATCCCACTTCCTGAATATACATATTAATATTATAATCCCATCTATGCCTGGGTATTCCAAGTGGTCTCTTTTTTTCAGGTTTCCCCACCAAAACCCTGTATACACTTCTCCTATCTCTCAAACGAGTTACATGCCCCAACCATATATTTCTTCTCGATTAAATCACCCGAACAATATTGGGTGAGGAATACAGATAATTAAGCTCCTCATTATGTAGTTTTCTCCACTCCCTTCTGTTACCTCGTCCCTCATAGGCCCAAATATTCTCCTCAGCACCCTACTGTCAGATAACTTCGGCCTACTTTCTTCCCTTAATACCAGAATTGTATTATTTTGTTATACATTCTTAAATATACGTAAATACAGACTCGGTATGTATGTATATATCGGGTTCAAAACGTTTATCTACGTTGTCCGACACCTAGACTCCATTGCTTCCTATCTTCCCACTGGCTTTCATTTAGGTTTCTTTCGTTCATGGCCTTCTTTATTCCTTCCATCCAATTTTTCTTCGGTCTTCCTCGTGCTCTCTTTTGTTTCGGCATCCACTTCGATGCTATTTTGGGTAGTCTCTCTTCTGCCATTCTTTGAACATGGCCATACCATGTGAGCTGGTTCTGTTCAATCTCTTTCTTAATTGTTTCCTCTAGTCCAATTTGTTGTCTTATAGTTCGGTACGAAGCATATATATAAGAAAAATTTAGATAAAAATTCAGTCGAAAAGTGCGAAGGAAAGAGTAATCGGAAATCACTAGTTATAGAAGAAAGAATAATGTTAAAATGAATCTTGAAGCATGGTAGATAAGGGAACTGAATGAATATATTTGGTTCGTTTCCAGGTGTCAGGAAATGTTAACAAATAAATAAACCTCCTGGTTTCAGAAAAGTCGCCAAATCACTGAATACTGTGTGACATAAGTGTGTTGTATGACAAGCGAAGAAGGTGAAGTTTTTTTTTATCTATATGTATTAGGGGAACACCTTTTTGTTAGCATACTTGCGTCTAAGTACATGTTTCAACACGTGCAAGATTGTTTTCGTCCCATTACACACAAGGGTCCCCAGCCTGCGGAAGACTGCTGAATTGCACGTTAGAATAAAAACAAATATCTCGAAGGTTGGATGTGGAAATAAAATGCCAACTAGATGCAACAAGAGGTTTTTATTGCAGATCTTACTGCATGCTCAACATGTTTCGGGCACAGTGGTGCCCGAAACATGTTGAGCAAGTAGTAGGATCTGCAATAAAAACCTCTGTTACATGTAGTTGGCATTTTATTTCCACATATTAACGACGATGCACGGTCAAAATCACATCAAATCTCGAAGGTTTTCTTGTTAGAAAAATACAGGGTATTAATACCAAGGACATCACACGTGGTTACGTGGTCATAGATATTTGTATGTATATCCAGCAACTTAAAGAAATACGAGAAATATTAAATTGCATGACGCCGACATTTTGGTACCGGCAATCTTCGCTTCGCCTAAAGGTTCATAAATGTCGTTTTGTGATCTTAGACATAACGCGATTTACATACGTTTAATTTTTTTGGAACGAAATAATTAAAGTAAAATAACACATCAGTGCTCACAGAAAACAAATAAAAGACGGGTAGAAGCTACAGAGATGGATGTCCTGAGAAGATCCTCTAGAATATCAAGAAAAGATAGAATTAGAAATGTAACTATAAGATAAAAAATTGGACTAGAGGAATCAATTATAAAAGAGATTGAACAGAACCAGCTCACATGGTACGGCCATGTTCAAAGAATGGCAGAAGGAAGATTGCCCAAAATAGTATTGAAATGGATGCCAAAACAAAAGAGAGCACGAGGAAGACCGAAGTAAAACTGGATGGAAGGAATAAAGAAGGCCATGAACGAAATAAACCTAATTGAAGACCAATGGGAAGATAGGAAGCAATGGAGTCTATGTGTCGGACAACGTAGAAAAACGTTTTGAAACCGATATACACATACAAACATACAAAATCAAACATTAGTTCTCTCACGATTTTAAATTATTCATATGTAAGACACCTCTAAGCCCCCATCTTAACAGTATAAACTAATGATATACTGTAATATGACATGTTTTATAGAGTTCAGTTCGTCATTTAATATACATTACACAGCGGTCTTTATTTGGAAGAGAAATCGGTCATTTCTTAAATTTCATAACACCGAAATTTAGAAAGACACCTTTTCCGTGTACCAATAAAGCGCAAAGAGGAGTGCTGTGTGAGCATAATGTGAGCCGGATGGTATAACAAAACTTGGTAATAGTTTGTGGATTCCTACCATTCCCGCCATACTCCCCCAACCTTATTTGGAGGGGGCCGCCTGATGGTGCTAGACGCTGAATAGAAACGGCGCCGTTTTCCGCTACGATGCCTCTAGGCTATAACACTTACTATCGAATCCAAACATCCAGTAAGGCAGGCTGGTGGGATATGCTATTGAGATAATATGGTGCCCCTATATTTTTTAGTTAAGCTCGTCAGACCGGATTAGTACGGTGGAATATATCGTATTACACACGCCTAGAAGAATCAAACAGGGGGGGAACGTCCAGTAATTTCATTAATATCGAAAAGTGTTGGGTGAAGCCACTCGTTAATCCTCTTTCCCTAACGGAATCTGTGTTGGTACTTGAATTGGATTTTACGAATGAACAAATCCAATCAAAGATATGTATGACTGTTAGTTAGAGACTTCAAATTAATAATTTCAAAGCCTTTTACGTTAGGCTGACATCTTGTGAGAGTCTACATACTACTTAAAAATGTAGGCACATATAGATTTTCTCTCGAAAAAAAATCGGAAGAATGATATTTTTTTACAAGATTTAGTATTCATATTAAATTTTGGTGTTTGCTTGAAGCTATAAATTTTGCAAACATTTCTTAGTACATTTTTATGGCTTATTGTTCTCCCACATCCTAACAAAATCAGTCACAACATTGGTTTTAAAATATAAAAGTAACAAAGTTTCATCATCATCATCATCATAACATACTCTATCTGTTATGGAGTTGGGCTAATTGTTGACCCGTTCCGGTCTCACGTATCCAGAAGTCTCTTCAAAGGTCTGCCATAATTCCTTCTTCCAGTTGGGAAATAGTGTTTCATTACCCTGGGTAATTTAGGAAACATATCTTATGAAAAAAATTGAACATTGACAACAAATTACTTAACTATTTGAAAATTACTGGGGTTTTAAACAATGTGTTTAGACCACAAAAACCCTTAAGAAAATAAGAATAAAATTATACAATACACTGGCCCTCCCAGTTTTGTTATATGGTAGTGAAACTTGGACTATTAAAGTAAGGGACGCCAGAAGAATAACAGCAGCAGAGATGAAATATATGAGAAGAACAGCAGGATGCTCTCGGACAGATTACAAAACAAATACACAAATTACAAAGAAATTAAAAATAACATCAATTCTGGAAAAATTACTGGAATACAAGATAAACTGGATACAACATGTAAATAGAAAGCCTCGTAAGTAACAAAGTACAATGCCAAAAATATAAACAATTGAGGAAATAACTTGATGTTTTTCTGACCGTGTATCATGAATTGGCTATATAGAATATTAATTACCAACTTTGATGTACTGATTATTATTTATTCATAAAATACCATTCTCCTCTACATGTTTCGAGCATCAAGTGCTCATCTTCAGGAGGATAGAGTGGTACACATACAGCATATGGTACTGTCACTCCCTATGAGAGTTCCTGGTGGCCTTTCGGTACACACACAATCTGTGTACAGACAGGCCACCAGGAACTCTCATAGAGAGTGACAGTACCATATGCTGCAAGTGTACAGCTGTATCCTCCTGAAGATGAGCACTTGAATCTCGAAACATGTAGAGGAGAATCGTATTTTATGAATGAATAATAATCAGTGCATCAAGTTGGTAATTAATATAAAGTCAATTGAGGAAATGTTACACTTTGAGGTTCAACGACAAATTCTCAGTAAAAGAACCAACTTGAACATTTTGACGCAAACGCTTTATGGCGACGTTCTGTTTGTCACTACTTTATTTTTAGTTCTAAAGCAGAAATTCTCGTCGTTTCTGAAGTGGAAATGGCAAGAAAACTGCGGGTCACGGAGCATCTAGAATCCCTGCAAGAAGGATACAGAATTTGACAACCTTTCTGTGGAAATGTATGTGGCATGAAAGACATGTATTGAAGTTACAAAATGTTTGTCTACTTAATCCTCCAAGAGAAGTTGACATTTGTTGCGAGAATTTCCGGTGAGTTGAAAACTGAACAGAATTTGCTAAGAGGTTGTTTTCACACAAACAGATAAATTGGAATAGCAATATTTAATAATTTCCTTCAGAGAACAAGTGGAAAATTTAATTGTCATTAATAGCAAAGCACACTGGAAGTAGTTCCAAGGTTAAAATGTTCGTTTATATTCGACTAAAGTAAAGGGTGTCCCAATAAGAGCGCAAGATTTAATTTTCTAATAAAACGCATCATCTATTCAAAAAGTGTTGATATTTTTATTTCAGTACAAAGTATACACACTGCGATTAATTGTGGAACACAATATCCGACAAATGTCCCCCACGACTCCGCTGACACACTTTTCCTCTTTTGACGAAATTCTCAATGACATTTCTTATCGAAACTCGGTTATCTATATATCAGACCAAGTATGCCGTACAAATTATGCATCCAGTACAGGTAATATGTAAAACACAACAAATACCTGTAGGTACCCAAGATTGTTTTCAAACTTTCTACAAAACCTATTGCCTCCTCATTATCAGGTATTTGAATATGAGCCTAATTTTTTATTTAATTTTGGGATTATCACAGCTTAATGTTTTGTATAATGATTTTATCAATTTCATGCGGTCTGCAGGCCGATAATACACACACACACACACACACACACACACACATATATATATATATATATACTGAACAGCTCTCGGAGCCAAACAGCGTTCTGTTTAACCTCTTAAAGCCTATTTTTACGTGATGCACCAAAAGGTTTAACATTCAACGCTCTGCCCACACTGTATTTAAGTGTTTTGTATTTATCTCAGAACAAACAACGACTTGTGCCACTTACAGCATAAACTGATTGGTTTTTATAACCGAGATGAAAAGTGTTTACTGAGCGGTACGGACGGGGTCTTTAAATAAAGCGGTCTGGGCTTCGTATTTAAAAGGTTAATAGGCGCAGGGTCGCTATCAACGGACCTGAAACGGCTGAGGCTCGAAAACACTAAGCCTGTTAAGGGCCCATGATGTGAATAGGCTGAGCGATACATTGACAAATCCCCCCTCCCACAAGTCGTCGTAACGTGCAAGGCAACATTACCTTAAAACTAATAAATTATTTTAGCATAGAAATTTTTGGGAAGTTGATAATTTCTCATATGATCAAAAAATTTACCTTATTTTATAAAACCCAAAGAAATATTACCGTCTCCAGAAACGTCCAAGCTGAACTGTTAGCTGAACTGAAGGAAATTCCCTTTCATGAACATGTTACAAAAGTACCAGCTACAAATTAAGGAAAGTAGACCACAGCAAAAATTTATCTCCCTTCCAGATTTCTTCTTTTTGTGTTCAGAGAAAATTACTTTTTATTTGAATACACAAAGTTTTTAAACTTGTCTTAGATAAATTCAGTTTATTTGTCCTTTTTCTCAAAACGCATATCTCTATACTCTATATTAATTACATGTAAATAATAATATTATTATTAATAATAGGTACGATTTTCGGAAATAAAATGTGTATGAAAAGAATTTTATGTTCTGAATTTTTCTTACAATCTTCATCTTGCACTTTTCTCAACCTAAGAAGGAAAGAATCCAGCAATATATAACTTACGCACGTCTTCATGTACGGTGCTGTAATGTCTGTTCGACTTAACCAAGATTTTCTTCGACAGATTTTGCACAAAACCCGTCCAGCGGGAATCGAAGTGTTTTTAGCGGACAAGTGGATGAAGGGAAAGAGGAACGGACGCACGGACGGTCGGACGGACGGATGGGTAAACGGAGACTTACAGGCAGACAGAGAGACAGACATCATGAAGTTAACATTTATTTTTCTCTATACTGCTAATTGGTCTAGAGTGGAAAAAAATTCAGCCACCGAGTATTCGCCATAAAGCTTTAGTACGTATTATAATATTGAGTTATTTAAAAATGTAGGTAGAGCCATATGAAGGCACCGACCAATTAAAAAGGTGTTTGCGTTCTGTACTGAATTTTTCAGTATTTGCTATCCATTCTACGCAGTTGATAAAATAAAAACAGCCAGAGAATAGGAAAGAGCAAACTCTCAATAAAACACACGCTGGTCGACAGAACGGAATACACTAGATAAAATGGGAAGCTTTGAGGCCGTGTTCAAAGCGAACAAACCAGTACGGTGCACTATTTTGAAGGCACTGTTTTGAATTTTGGTCACATTTTAAGCTACCATCGTTACGGAGCTTCGCAGGTTTCTCAGTTATTCTACGTATATTTCTACATGACAGCGAAAACCATAGACATAAAATAAATTAGGCTCTTTATCAAACATTTATTTCCTGTGTTGCAAAATAAGTATCCTAGGAAGTAATGCATTAACATTACACTCCATAGCATTTGTAATTTTTTTTTGATCAGCTTGAAGCATTCTTATTTTCCGGACATGAAAGAGCATTAGACTCTCCTCCGAAAAGAGTTGGGTTAGGTTAGGTTAGGCTAGGTTAGTTTTTTTTAAGGTGTGACATCCCCGTTGTGTATAAATTACAATATAGAAGGGAGTGAACTGCAGTCATAACCACAACAAATGTTTAATTAATAGCGTAGGTAGAAAAGCTATAACAACAACATGTTTCGTCCCTCAGTTGGCCATCGTCAGGTTGTGTACACAGAAGAGGATACTTAATACAATATGCACGTGTTTAGTTGTTGGGATCCCATACACCATAACATTATTTGTGTACAGCTAGAGACAGTATTGAGCTCAATACTGTCTCTAGCTGTACACATATAATGTTAAGGTGTATGGGATCCCAACATCTAAATACTTGCATATTGTATTAAGTATCCTCTTCTGTGTACACAACCTGACGATGACCAACTGAGGGCCGAAACTTGTAGTTATAGCTTTTCTAACTAGGCTATTAATTAAATATTTGTTGTGGTTATGACTGCAGTTCACTCTTTTCTACATTGTAGGTTAGGTTACGTTTGATACCCGAAACTTAATTTAGACTTCATAATATAATCTGTAAATTTTGAATTATGTCGAAAGATCAGAAATTTTTATTAAAAATTAATTAACACTGTACGAACTATTACCAGATAATGGAGCTGGGAGCGATATTGAACTAGTTTAAAAGTTGGTAAATTAAAGATTTATATGATAATCACATTTTAGTAAAGCTCTATGGACACGCTTAAGATAAATCAGAAGGCACGTGAGGAATTTACACACACACACACACACACACACACACACACACACACACACACAAACACACACACACACACGAAACTCGTTCGGAAAGTAAAGAACGTTTTGCCATACAAAGATATTTGTTGATAATAGGAAAGAAAGAGAATATACAGGTTTTATCACACACCTTCACCTACTTCTCCACATAGTCACCTTGGACACTGAGGGGCTTGTTGTACCGTGACACCAGTTTACTTATTCCCTCCTCGCACCAGAAAGCCGCCTAGCTATTTTGCGGTTTTGCAAATGTTCGGAGACAATTTCGTACACAACTGTATGAGACACTTCCGGACATTGTTCGTACACTTCGCTAATTGTAAAATGTCGATTCTCTCGAGTGATGCTGTTCACCTTTTGCTTCAACGCGTCAGTGATGACAGAGGGTCGCCCTGATCTCTCAGCGTCATGAAAATCTGTTCGCCCATTCCTAAACATTGTGCACCATTTTCGGACACTGGTCGCGTTCATAACATGTTCGCCATACAGTTAGACTGCAACAAGTCTTCGGTGAATTTCACTGAGTCTAACGTTTTCTGCCTGCAAAAATCGAATCACGCCTCACACTTCACAGTCGGCGGGATTTGATATCGGCGCGTTCATTGTCACAACCCGTTACACTCACAACGTGAAAAAGTTCGTTGCACCAACTGCACCAGGTAACTATCTACACTCTACTGAGCACACCACATGACTGATCTGGTACACTGTAACAACGGCGCGGGTTGTATGAGCAAACGTTCTTTACTTTCCGAACAGGCCCCGTATATGCACCACTACCACCATCACACCACGTACACCCGCAGTCATATATTTCACCATAGGTTTTACCATGCTCGGCCAAAGCCATGCATGAAGAACCGTTCCAGAAATAAGTGAAATTATCACAATGTGCAAAATCGAAGAGCTAGATGGATCAGGTAAATACTTTAGGTGATCTTGAATGACATTGTCCGGTGTTTTATCGAACAAGGGATTGTTCACCTTTCCGAAAACAAAAACAAAAAAAAGTCTTTTATACTGATTTATATTCAATTTTACTACACGTTTTGGTTGTCTAATTCGGCTATTATCAAGTAGGAATACTAGTCCACAAAAGAGTAATAAGTGGCAGAAGTCTCTCCTTAAAAACAGTGGGTATAAGATTAAGCTAAACCCAAAAATTTTACGAGTATTCCCACTACATAAAATACCATACTAATGGAAACAGACGGCAAGAGTTTTTCCAACTCATGTTTTATTTTTTTATTATATTTATATTACAAAATATATTTACTTCAAAACATTGGAGTATTCCTGCGAAGTATAGCAACAACTTTATCTATTAATTTTTATATCAGTTTTTATTTCGTTTTCGGAAAAATATTCATAAATTTTTACAGAAATCTTACATCCACTGTTTGTTACGAGAGGCCTCTATTTATTTTTTACTCCTTTCATGAAAAATAATTCCTACCTGATAATGGCTGTAACAGATAACCGAAACAAGTAGTAGAACTGAACAAAAATTAATATACAATCTATATGGTTGTTTTGTTCAGAAAGATAAGTAAAGACGCGTAAGTAAATTTGTATTTTCAATCAATATACGTATATTGTGTACATTAGATTCCAATAACATTATTTTAAGAACAAATTTAAAGTTAATATTTATAGGTTTTTTAAAAGAATATATGTAACTTATTTCATGAAGAAAGCATGTTCATTTTTCGTTATTTTATGTGCTTTTTAAATTCATTATTTTTCAAACCCCGACCTCTTATAATATTACCAGTATTTTGTCATAATTTAGTTATACACTATAAGTAACTCGAAGTACTACGTTTGCAGCAGTTCATTTTTGGTATGCGGCACTTATATGTACGGAATATAAAACTCCTGTGTCAGTAAGAATATGCAATACGCGAGGCAACTTGCTACCGACAAGGAGTATTCACGTTATTTGTCATTCTTCTAACTAAACTAAACTAAACTCCGTGGCCTTAGTCCGCGAGCGAACTATACCGACAGAGCGGCCGCCGCTGGTCGGCGAAGTTAGTTCCAACTTTTGCGGGTAGAGGGGTGTCACGTGGTCAGCGCAACGGGTCCCCACGGCCGTTAATCTCTGTTTTCTAGACGTGGAGCCGCTACTTTTTTATTC
>JGI20166J26741_11706473_pt1 | contig 10798 bp, 11 predicted proteins | sample TergutCu122P5_FD_26741 | JGI IMG/M metagenome (IMG submission 26741) | reverse complement strand
TGTTACATTACTCACAGCTGTTATGTTATGCCCACACCAAGTGACTCCAGTGTTATAACATGGTTAAAAGCTCAAACATAACTCAGGATTCCTCCATGGCGTTAAAAAGCAAAAATGTTCTCAAGGTATGCGTAAATGGCATCATTACACCCACACTTCTTACACTACACTTGCCATATTTTCCATACCATAAGACATCTTTTTCTTGGAAAGTACTTTATAAATACTTTTGTGTCTTTTGTTCTAGAAGTGCATCAATATGGCTGTCACACTAACTAAGAATCCCACATTCACTGGACAGATGCCAGTGGTTACATGACACATACTGGGAGGGAAAGAAACAAAGCTGCAATTGTTCCTTTCAATAGATGTTCATAGCAAGCAGTCATAATGAGCTTACTGAAAATAAATCTGTTCTCAGAGTGCATAGTAAACAGATGATGATTTTGTATACCACGGATTTCAACTTACATGAGATGGAAGTACGTAAGGCAGTCAAAAAGTTCTCGGAAATGTGGTATAGCACTGAAATGGTAGGACATATGACAACGCTTACCTAATCACCTTCAAAGTAGGACCCTTGCGTACACACACACTTGCTCCATCAATCCTGCCATTGTTGGAAACACCAGTGGAAGGCTTCTTTTGGAATCCTCTGGAGTTCGGCCGTCACATTCGATTTGATGTCCTCCATGGTTGTGAAACGTGTCCCCTTGAGGCCCATTTTCAGAGTAGGGAACAGCCAAAAATCACTCAGAGCGAGATCTGGAGAGTACGGTGGTTGGATGATGACAGGAATGCTTTTCTCGGTGAGGAATTGCTGTACAACAAGCAATGTGTGGCTCGATGCATTATCGTGATGCAGAAACCACTCTCCCTGCCACTTGTTGCGCCGTTTCCTCCAAACTGCATTGTGCAACCTCTACAAAACTTGCATGTAGAAATGACCATTAACAGTCTGTCCAGGCGGTACGAACTCATGGTGCACCACACCGTCGATGTCAAAAAATGCAATGAGCATCACCTTTTCCTTGGATTTGACGAGGCATGATTTCTTTGGTCGGGGAGACGACGTTGTGTGCCACTCTGCTGAATGCACCTTCGTCTCCAGGTCGTAGGCGAACACCCATGACTCATCACCCATGACAATCTTTATGAGAAACGTCGGGTCCTGCATACTTTTCTCAAAAAGATCTGCAGCGACCATCATGCGACATTCCATCCGATCTGTGGTCAGCTGCCTCGGAACAAACTTCACACTGACATGTCTCATCTTCAAATCATCAGAGCAAATCGCATGAATCGATCCGTGAGAGATGCCAACTTCTTGTTCCAACTCCACGATGGTCATTCTTCGATCACATTGAATCAGCTGTCGTACTTTTTCAATCATTTTTGCGGTTCTGGATGTCGAAGGCCTCCCGCTGCGCTGGTCATCCTCCAACGTCTCCTGGCCATTCTTAAACCGGAAAAACCAGTCGTAAACTGCGGATTTCTTTAGTGTTGTATCACCGTAAACTTGCTGCAGGACCGATAGCATCTCTGAAGCAGATTTTCCCAAACTGCACATGAACTTGATGTTCGCACACTGTTCGAACTGAGACATTGCGCCGAATGACTAACACTCACATCTAACTAAAATGGCACAGTAACAACACTGCAAGCCAAAACCTGACCAAACCTGTTGCAACTGCAAGCAGACATGCTAAGCTCACCACCACATCACTGCATGCGCTATCTTATCTCTCATTCTCCATCAGCAGTGGATTTCCGAGAACTTTTTGACTACCCCTCGTATACAAAAGAGCATGGTAACAAGATAGCCAAAATGCCTTTTGGTACACCTCCAACAGAGATCACATGTGAACTGAGGCTAGAAGATAAGTTGGAGACCAACAAACACTCTTTCTCTCAGTACACCGCAAAACTGCCTGACCTGAAGCAGAACTGAAGAATTGGATAAGAGACCACAGATAAGTGTGGGAAGCTGGTTGGTCACACACACAGCATCGTTGAGTTTGTGGGATAGCTTCATGGTGTTTATAGTTTTATAATGGGTATGAACTGTGAAGCCTTTCATAAAACATGAGATCATAATGTAGTGTTTCAAAAAGGTGAAAGTTCAGACAGTAACAACAGTAACGCAAGGCATGACAGTGGTGATGAAGACATAAGGGGATTCTACGACCAGTACAAAGATCATACCACTCCCTAATTTTATTTAGTATTTGTGACTTTCATCTTCAAATGCACATATTTTTCCCCTAAATTTGTTTTCTAAAATCTTGGTGCATCTTATGGTTTGAAAACACAGTAATTATTGTACATGAATTGGTGTTCCAACAATGGGGCCATGATCATAAACAATAAAAAAAAGTCTGTCCTGAAGTTTGTAATGTTGATCTTTTTCTCAGCAACTTGAGCAAGACAGTCAAAATGCCCATATAAAAAAATTCTAATTGTCCTTGAGACTCACACATACCCAAGTGCTACCTTACCTTCAGCCGTCTTTGACTGACATCTTCAGCTGACTTTGCAAAAAACATGCCCAACATGCCAACACATCTGATGAGGTTAGTTCGGACTTGAGCATCTTGACACTGAAGTCCAGCGCTAAACATTACCTGCAAGATAAAAACAAGCAACATAATAAAAAAAAAATACTGCTCTTACATTAGCTGTTATTCATATTTGCTCCTTGGGTATTTGGTGTTTGACTGTAGGAATATTCACCAAACACTGACCAGTGCTGAGTATCAAAGGGTAAGTGTATGAATACTAGTGAATCTGGTTAAGTGTTTCGAGTATTTAAGCCATATTTCTGGATGTCTGTAATGGACAATGAACATGTAAACATTAGCAATGAAGAACTACGTACTTATCATCCTCACCTGTAAAACTGGGTCTTTTACATCTCCAAGCAGAACACACTGTACTTCAGCAAGCTTATGAAGTGCTTCTCTCAGTGCAGATGTAGCTGCTTCCAGGAGTTTAGTGTCACCCCCTTCTAAAATGTATAGATAATTCATATAAAAGGTTAATTAAAGTACGGAAATTCAAACGGACATGCATCTGGTGAGCATATTTAAAACATGCGAGATGGGCATTCACAAAAACAATCTCTGTGTGGATAAAACATCCCCCTTGATCTTCTTATTTCTGTCTAGTAATTTCAGACAAACAATATTCCTGACATTATCACCTGTTCCTTTTACTGTCAGTTCAGTTGTGACTAACTTCCGTTGTGCACAAGCTAACAGTTTCAGTAAGTCAAAGCTGGATGTTTTAATTCAAACAATAAAAATATTGTGGGTTGACAAAAAGTTATTGTTTCATTCCACTCATACACAATGAAATCCTCTTCAGACATTTTTTAGATTAACTTAACAAATATGACTTATCAGACACATGTTGTTATTCTATAATATTAATACTGAAATTGACCTTCACATTACTAGACATTAATTCATACAAATTCTGCACCAAATGTTCAGCTTTCACCAATGCCAAAAAACTGCGAATGGCCGTCGCTAACCCAGTATGTGCCTGGCTGTATCACAAGGTTATGATAAAATCAATAACCTGTCAAAACAGTGAAATACTGAAATGTACTGTATATACCCCAATACAAGATGACTACAATCTATCACAACCCACCAAACAAAACATGTCTACCAAGGGAAAATATTTGTATCTGAATCTAATACAACTCTCCAAAACTAAAATGCCTGTTAACAAGAAATATTTTGCTATTAATTTCATACACTTAATACACAAAGCATGTCAGATTCTATCTACCTTTACCAATCAGTGTCACTGTCTCTATCTTAACAGTCAGTGCCTTCACATTCCTCACACACACTCCTAATATTCCCAACCTTTTCACTGCCATTCCACAACATGCCATCAGTCTCATCCATCATACTGGACATACAGTAGGTCTTACAACCCTTCACAGTCACTTCTGGTGAAGTGCACTGCCAGGCCATTATGATTCACATTGACTAAATAACGCATTTTTATTTCTTGCTTCATAAACCTACTTGAACCCATGAAGATTCACAATTTTCTCCACAGATAGTGTTGGCGGTGCTAAGAATTTTAATTACGTGTGTTCTGGATTTTTAAGTCATGTCTCTGGTCTGATCAATCTAAGTTCATGCCTCTTTTCAAATTTTTTAATTCTTGTAGTTAATTTTTAATTTTTCAATGGCCATTTTCCTGCTACTACCCTTGGGCAAGTTCTGTTCTCAGGTGGGTAACAAAGTCCCCCCCCCCCAAAAAAAAAGATTCTGCGAGTTATGTTCTCTCTTTTGTTTATGTGTGATGATTTAGTGTTTTAGGCTTTGGTTTGGCTCCCCATGATCAGGTACAGAGCAATCCAGCTTGGCACAGTCTGGTTAGGTGCTTCAGTCATGAATTTAAGATGACCTCACATATTTACACACCAAATTTAAGGGAAATAAACATTGTCTTGCATTGGAGTAAATACAGTATAATCTCCTGAGCTGTTTTCCCAGGAGATACATCAAGCACACCAATTTTTGGTCCAGACATTCCCAAAATTAAATGACCATTCCAAAACAAATTTGTTTGGTCAGTAAAGATTTCTCACATTCCCCACAATTTGGTTTCCCTCCAATTTGGCATCCTGAAAGTCTTTGCTTCTGCATTCATTTATGACTGTCTTGCTGAAAGAAAAATTGTCTTTGTATATTTTTTGTCAGATATTCACTCCCAGTGTGACAGATGGACTGTGTGCTATTCCAAACCATTACCCACCTGTTTCTTCAAAAGCAAGTGTGGTAATATTATGCCACATTGTTTGAACCTTACAGGGACCACCCAAGTCTTGCATGTCAAGACCAGCTATCAGGTTACTCAGGCATAAAAGTGCATGACATCTCAATGTCGACAACCTGAAATCACAAAAAAATCTTTAATGACACAAATACTTAATGCACATACAACATTACAACACATCATATAGCAGAAAACATAACATTCAAAGTTACAAACAGCATTAACTGGGAAGTGGTTGTTAATACTTCCAAAATACAAGCAATTAAATGCCACTGCAAGGGTGTGTGACAATGTAAACACAGTGAAACTTGGATTTTACATTCCTTGAATCTAAGTTTTCCTTGATTCTACAAAGATTTTATTTGTTCCACCACAACATCTACAAGAATGGAACCACATTTTCTACCCAGTTTTTTTGATTATACGTTCATAGTGACCACATAATTTCCTGTTGCTTTTGATATTGAGACTTTCAACTGAAAATCAGGAGGAACTAACAGATTTTTTATTATAATTTCCTGTCATCACAACTTCATGTACATTAACTCTTCTAAGACTCAGCTGTTCTCCAGGAGTTCACCTAATAAGACAATATGTTTGTAAGGGCATCCTTGCGATGATGGAAAGAATTCCAAGGCCGGGACAATGGTTTTGCTAGTCTGCAATGCTCATGGAACTCACACCACACCATTAGTTACAGGGAAGAGTGAAAGCCCTTGTTGCACAGCAAACCAAACAGCCAGAGTTACATACATCTTTACTGATTATTTAAGGGCAATACATGCCAAAACAAGTTCCTAAAACAGAAAGATCTTACTTTTCATTGACCAGTGTGTGTCCATCCCCAAGGCACAAGTTATCTAACAAATGTGAACGTTGCATTTTCTTTCCTAAAACTGCACCACCATTCTTTAACCACTTGAACATGGAATAATCAGTTCATTCAAACATTATTACAACAAGCAACTTTTAAGAGAAATTCCTGGTGTGATTGATCACAAGTTGCTTCATGATGCAGCACTCAGGACAGTAAATGTTCTGCATGCACTGCATTCAATGGAGAATCATGATGCTGGTAACACATGAGACAATAGTAAAGTGTTTCAAGGAACGTGGGTTTCATTTAAGAAAGGTCAGCCGAAAGAAGTCACATCACTTCAAGAACACACATCTGATTATAATAATTATTATTATCAAGGTGGTGACGGTGATGAAGGTGTAAGGCGAAGACCTTATAACATATGGATGACAAGTTTACATATAATGTGCCTGAGGAGGAAAAGGTGGGGGAGAATGGTGGAAAAAGTGAACATCAAGCAATATTTTTGTCAGCAATGAAGTGCATCAACATTGAGGAAATACCATACAAACTTTGAAGTCAGTGAAAACATGGCCACCCTCAGCAGCACTTAAGAGCAAGGTGCCAGCATTCTGCTTGGACATACAGAAGATAAACTAGATTACATTTTGAATGTAATGCAGCATTATTTTTCTGTATATAATGCCAACAGCTACAGAAATTTTCAGTTCCTTGATTTCATGTTTTCTTGATTTTACACTTGATTTTTACATTTATTTTAAATGGTACCTCCATCAATGTTAAATCCAAGTTCTACTGTATATTAACTCTTCAATTATTCTTGGTCAAAATGTAATGTACATTAATTACAACATCTTTGTCACAGTTGCAATGTAAGATTCCATAATGCACACAGAAAAACATGCTTCAAAATACTGTAAGCACAAGAGGAATACAGGTTTCTCCTTGTCAACATCACCTGAAAACAACATTGTGAAAAGATCATGAATATTTTCTCTGGGATATAATGCAATGTTACTGATGTAAAAGCAACACAAAAAGATTCTGAAACTGCAAGTACAGAAACAGTATAGCTACTTACTTATTAAACACATGTTTCCCATCCATATTATTCTTCAAGATATCACACACATTTTTAGCTGGTGCCTGAGCTTTTCCCCATATCTTCTCCACTAACTGGCCACTCACTATTAATTCATGAACCTATCAGAATAAGAAAATGCTGTTTTGAACTGCTTCCAACATTTACAACAGTATCCCAAAAACCATACAAACAGCCATGCAATCTGGCTTCAACATGTACAGTCATGAAACTACCATCTCAAATTATGCATACTCATATATTTAAAAAAAAAGTCTTTCACACTTGTCACAGGTTGGGTCAATACACACATCAGTACAAATAAAATGTAGTTGAGAAGAGAAAGTAATATGTTCATATAATGAATCAGTCAGACATTTGCTTGTTGGTTGGCAGACCAGGCACAAAATTTGCAGCAAACAACACATGTGCAAATCTTGTGCCAAAGCACTATGGCATGATCTTAATGAGATGCCCATCTCACTTACAAAGTTGAGGATACTGATGTGTCTGTTTTCAAAACAGAAAAAAAAAATTTAAAAATTAAAAAAAAAAAATTCATTCACAACACATTTTTATCCCTTCTGCTCCTGGATGGATGTCCTGATTGACCAACATCATTACCAGTTTTTTAAATGGCAATTAAACCTAATATTGCAACATTAATGTTTCCTCTCTGAAAGTTTTAAAATCTCATAGGTTTAAGTAACAGGTCTACCTCACATGAAGCTTGATACATAGGTGCTACCCTCTGAAATTTGCCAGTTCCTGAAAAAATCCAAAATTCAGGGCAACAACACACAACTTCATTTCAAAAGATGTTACTTGTGGAGGATCACAAACTATGCCTTTGAAATATATGACAAATGTTCCTCCTTTACCTCCACATTGCAAAGGAGTTCTGTACCAAATACAGTGGAGTAGTGTCATAATGCAGCACAATTTACATACTCTACTGAAATTCAAATTTCCAAACAGACAGTTCTGAGACACTTCAATAAATAATTTGCTTATAATTATGGTAACAGCAGAATATTGATTTTATCTTCAACCACATTTTCTAAAACAGCACTGATTCCCCAAAGTTTAAACTTTTGGAACAGTCTCTTTCTCTATCCTTACCTCTGAAGGAACACTAACAGAGATTTTTTCAGCAGTTGAAATTACTTCCCCCTGAGATAAACTTGAGTCACTGAATGGATCATCACTGCTATTGTCAGATAAATCTTGATCCATGGCATCCTCATCAGTGTCTGTAAAAATACACAAATGAAATTAGTGTTGAGGTCTGGCTTCCCAGTAACATTTCTGAACATCAGTAGCCTAACTTCTGCTATCACTTTCATTAGTAAAAGACACAGGGTATAAAGCTCTATTTCAAATGCCAGAAAACAAAAGTACTTGAAACCAAAACAACTACAACTTTATCTGCAGATTAAGTGCTCTGTTACAACAGCTGCAGCTGTTTTAAAAAGAGAAGTATGTAACATACATTTGCTGAATGCATGAGAAAATGTGGGACCCACCATTTTTTATAGATAAAAACTTAAGAACAGGCAAGATATTAAACTGCAGCTATAAGAGGGAGAATTTTTTTTATTTTATGTGGTCTTACACATGTGGTAACGTAAAAGAATTCATTAAATTATTCATTACAGTAAAGTTCATATGTTCAACTGAATGTATCACATCAAGAAAGAAGTACGATGGATGAATTTACTGAATTATAGAATGGCACAGAAGGACTACAAAATGAAACAGGTTTAAATTTTATTAATAACATTAAACAAAACAGGTTTCAATTTTATTAATAACATTAATAAACAAACACACATTAAAAAGGAATGTTATTAAAAGTTTACAAATTCTAATAAAGAAGCTAATGATTAAGTTAAAAATCTGATAATAATGGTTATCTAAGACTACAAGACTTTGAGGGATGTTTAAGTACAGGTAAATATGGCTGGCAGAGTGATGGACAGTTTATTAATAATACTGTTTGTAGAACTTGCTACAAAGGCTGCATTCTGCAACATACCTGGTGTTAGTGGACAAAGTCATCTGTGAAGTATGACTCAACAAATAAATACGAATATGAATAAAATAAATTACTTACCAACAGTGCTGTCAGTGTCTAATAAAATTTATTTATCTAGTTTTGTAGTTAACGTGCAAGTCAAAGGGGTATTTTAAACCTTTTTCAGTACAACAGAACCATAACATACCATCATCAGAACACATATTTGTCAGCAACTCAACAGCAATCTTCTGGGCATCTAAGAGATACTGCATCGCAGTAACAGACTTCAACACTTGTTCCTGCTGAGTTCGTGTTTCAATTGCTTCATCAAGCAACAAGTTGCTTGTAAAATCATTGAGAGCTTTGCGATGATCAACATCCAGGGTAGTTGAGAGATTACACATCAACTGTGTCATGATGGTAGGTGACAGATTTAACACCTTGCCATAATTCAAGTTAAGTATCAGACCTAGCAACAGATAAAAATGACTTTAAAAATTCTAAATTGACTAACTACATGCAACACCAAAAAATTCCAAAAAACACTTCCTTCAAACAAAATGAAAATATATTTTGTAACTACTGCTTAAAGAAATATGCCCTGCAGAAAATACTGCATATTTTAGTGCATTTTACTCTACAACTACATTATTTGCTCAAATACAAACAGCATTCTTTCTCACAAATTTTGTTTTTCTATAATCAGGTTATGGGTTCACAATGTGCCTAGAAAAATAAAGCTGTAACTGGACTACCCATACTGTGTACAATACACAGTACACAGATCACATTCAAATTTATCAAGCAATGTTTGCTGTTCCTCAGTAACAAAGCAGATGGCTTCCAATTTTCACACATTATTCAAGTTCAATGCCACAGGCATTTGTTGTTCCCCAGTCACAGTTTGTGCACATCAGTATAGTTCAAAGCCGAGTTCATACAAATATAATTCAATTACCATTGCCAAAATGTATATTTTTTGTGGAAATCATTTTGACAGTATGACTATATAAAAAAAAATCTCATGAACCAGAAGAACAGAAGTGAAATTGCAAAATAATCTACACAATATCACAAAGGAATGTTAAATCTGCTTTCTCTTTTACTCTCTTAATGGTAAGAAGAAACTTTAGGAACACACCTGGTATAACACTGGTGGTAATGAATTACAGGAACTGGAGAGTAAATAAGGAAAATGATTCCAAACATGGTCACATAATTCATTGTTATTTCCTAGAACTCAGGCCCACTCATCACCTTTGCAATTCAAGTGCTAATTTAAATATGCACTGAATTACTAGGTGAAAGTGATATTAGTGCACATAAAAAAACCCCTTCCTGGAAACACTGGTACAGCCAAACAAAAATAACTCTGTATGCAGACACAAGCAAATACTAAGACATTTAAAAACCAAAGCACAGCAATGCACTTATGATGCAAGTTATCACACAGCTATTGTGTTATGTGGAAACTAATGACGACAGGCAAGCTTCCAAACTGTATAGAAGAGATGAAATGAATGTGTGTCACCGGCTGATGATCCCAGATAAACAACTTTATGCAAAACCCATGGAAAAAATCTTTCACAGCGTGAACACATAGAAGGCATTCGCAAGTCATCACACAAAAGCTTTTTTGTGTGTGGGGAGAAGAAAAGGTAGTATGCCTATCAGTTGCAAAATGATTCAATTTAAGGCCTCGGAAATTGGCAGCCAGACGGTGATACCATGGCATCAGTTCACAGCATGTAGACTTACTGGCTTGAAAAGCAATACAACAATAAGGGCCACACTCGTCTTTCACCTTACAGTAAACTATTAGCTATTTATTGTATACCAAAATTTCAAAATATTGCTATTTATGCAACACACACAATATTTTTTACTGAACATGGTAATATATTAAAATGTACACAAAGCTATGTCAGAAAACTGGAGGTGGGTAGAGATAACATTTATGGTAGAATTGATATTTTTAACCCATTCGAGCACACAGCCGGCTGTGAGACGGTTGAGACATCGATGTCTTTTGCTTGTAATTCTAGCTTTCTGTCAGTAGATGGCATGACATGTC
>JGI20166J26741_11706251_pt1 | contig 10799 bp, 8 predicted proteins | sample TergutCu122P5_FD_26741 | JGI IMG/M metagenome (IMG submission 26741) | reverse complement strand
AAACAAATGAACAAAGAAACAAAATTAAGAATTCACAACATTACAGCTAAAGCAGCATTGAAATTTGGAAGTGAAGCCTGGGTACTGAAGAAAAGAGAGGGACAATGTTTAGAAGCAGCACAGATGAAGTTTTTGAGGCACTTACTAGGGATAACAAAATTGGATTAAAAAAAGAATCAATGTATTAGGGAAAAAAATGGGAGCACAGAACATTGTAAAGGAAATAAAACAGTACAAGAAAAATTGGCTACAACATGTACAGAGGATGGACACAAATAGAATACCAAAAGAAGCACTACAATATAGACCAAAAGGACGAAGGAACATTGGACAACCGAAGAAGAGATGGAGGGACCAACTTCATTTTGAGGATCAAGGAACAGGAAACATGCCTAATCCTTCATGAACATGATGATGATGATGATTATGATGATATCATCAAGTAAAGTAATAAAATATTGATGTTATCCCTGAAGACAGCTGTTAAGCCAGAACTTGTAGAAGTACAAATATACATCTCATGTAAAAAATGTACCTTCTTAGTTATAAAATTACATTTAACTGGTGTACAAAGTAACAAAGTATTAAAAAATTCTATGTGATGAAAGCGCTAGCTTGTGCTTGATTGCCTTATAGACTTAGCGACGCTGTATCATGCAAAAAATTGCTTAGTGAGATGAAAGGATTATTATGAATGGCAAAATGGAGAGCAGTTTAAAGTGGCTATGACCTATTTGACTGCAGCATTCAGCCAATTCTTGATTATAGGGGCGGGATAGCTCAGTCGATGTTGTGACTCGCTAAGGGATGGACGGTCCGGGTATCGATCCCGGTGGGGCCGAGGTTTTCCGCACCCGTCCTGTCCAGACCCATCCTCCTATATGGCCGGGGCGTGGTGTTGACCACCAACCCACCACCTAGCGCCGAGGTTAAAGAAAGAGTACAGCTACACATCTATTCCCTCTCTGGGTCTTCGTGGCCTGTTCTAGAGTGACGTTTACCTTTACCTTTTAATTCCTAGTTATAAGCTAGGCTTGGCCAGTCTACTGGGTACATACGCCTACCTCTCGATAAAACACTTAAAAGATGGGTTTGGGTCGGGCAAATTGGTTCGAAAAATAACGCTTTTGCCTTTAATTCGGGAGATGTCCCATTCGACCCTCGGCTGGGACACGAGGTATCCTGACTTACGTTTTTTTTTTTGTAGTCCCTCCAGGCAAAGGTGGGTTATTACCTGAAAATATGCCATGATCGCTTCCTTATTTACAGTTCATCAATCGTGCTGTAATGAAACGCTGTGTGGTCAAAGATAGTGGTTGTGTCATTATATAAACACGAATAAGACAAACGTTGGGTTTGGGCGGCGCAGTAGTTTGTTTGTAAACAATAATCAGAGCTGGAGTGGCGGGGTTGTCGGCGCCAAGCCTCGTAATTGCCCAGTCATTCAAATAGCACGCGGTACCGCCGGCTCTGATATTGGCGTTTCTGTTATCTGTCCGAAGCTTAGGTCTGGCCATTACAGACAGGTGAGGTCGCAGGTCAGGCGCGCACACACGATGGACCGGCCACTGAGGCTGAGCACCGACTGGTTCCACTTTAGCACTCACAGCCGACTGACACAAGAGGATTATCAAAATTGTGTCTAGAGAATTACGGTGAGTATTTAATGGTTTGTACACAGTTGGTAGGCCGGCAGTAATTTCTGTTCAATTACTCACATAAAATACTACAAATTCAGGAATGCGATCTGCAGTGCGATCAAGGCTTGTGTTTCATTTTATGTCCCGTTCAATCCGTAAAAAATTATGACCTCAGCACAATTATTGAATTTTTCCGTGGAGCATGGTACTGCTGTTTGTTGAAGTCCTTGCTGCAGAATATTAACAACTGTTATAACTTACTGACTTCGTGGAACAGAGTCCTTCTCCGCATTTCATGGAAGCCGAAGGTTCATAACCGTGTTTACAAGTGCCCGCCATCTGTCCCTATCCCCCTCCCTATCCTGAGCCAGATCAATCCAGTCTATGCCTCCCCTACCCCTCTAAATTGATCCATCTTAATATTATCCTCTCATCTTATGCCTGGGTGTTCTAAGAGGTCACTTCCTCTCAGGTCTCCCCACCGAAACCCTGTATACAACTCTCCTTCCCCCTGTACGTGCCACATGCCCCGCCCATCTCATTCTCGATTACAGTTGTTATTAATGTCTATAAATCTCGCTTTACTTAACTTTTTCTAAAAAGAAAGGACAGTACATGATTTGACTTTCTCACAGCGGTGTGGTTGAAGAATCAAGCCTCCTTCTATGTGACGCCTTGTAGATAGGTAAATATATGCGGCTTCACGTCCTAGAAGGCTTGAATCGTCAGTAACTGAGAGGTCGATTACAAATGATGAGCTGAAAACTGGACAGTTTATATAATAAGGAACTGTCGTGGCTTATGTCTAGAGGGACTGAAAAAACCCTCGAAAAACTGGACCAGCCGAAATTCCAAACGGCGACATGCGGACTGTAAAGTAACACTGCACACCGTAGCACCACGAGCCTCACTGTACACTTGCACAGTACCCACAAATAGGCCTACCCGTGGTTTAAAACTTCCTGACTTCAGCATATTCGCAGAAAGAGTCTGAGGACTTGGAAAACTTTTCATGTGTCGGTCTTAAGACAACGACAAATCTGTCGTGATGATTCCCTATCGTAATTAGTAGCAGGTCTCAAGTTTGCCCATCAGCTCGCTTTTTCCTACGGAATTTTGAAAACATATTGTGATAATATACATAGCGTTATAAATGAATAAGCTTTGAAGTCAGTCTATTGATAGACAATTGTATGTTCAGAAGATGACATCCTCTCAGCTAGCCCAGAAATTCTCCGTCTCCTGTACATCTCGACGTCTCCTTACGATAATCACAAGATCCCGACTCTGAACCTCACTTTACGTCACTAATACCACATCGTATTTCTTCAATATAGGCTGAATATCATCCTACCATGTACCTCTGACCCTCTCAATAGACCTCTTCTTTACACATTTTCCAACCAATGTAATATGTATTTCTCATTTCCAGTTGTGTGCTTCTTGTCCTGCGAATTCCATCTTTCTAGATTTTAATTCCCTAACATTACAGGGTGAAGTGTATAAATTATGTAGTTTCATCTTCTACCGCGTGTCTCTTGTGGGTCGGGATACCTCATTCTGTAGAGCGACTCTCTACGGGTTGGACAGTCCGGGGATCGAATCCGGGGGGGGGCAGATTTTCCGCACCCGTCCAGACCGGCCCTGAGACCCACTCAGCCTCCTATACATTGGGTACTGGGTATTTCCCGAGGATAACCGGATCTCACAGAATGTTGGGATCAGTTGCACGTTCCATGAAATGCCGGGAATTTATTGATTAAGATGTAAATGTTCGATTCTCACGTAGGACTCCCCATTTGGACCTTCGTGGCCTGTTCTAGGGTGAACTTTACCTTTTACCTTTTCCTTATATTTCCTAGGTTCAGTATTCTTGTTACACTTCATGTGGCAGAATATCAAATGATATTCATGAAATTAAATTTGATGTCGCATTGTTGTTATGAAGATACGAGCCTTCTGGAATGTGATACCGTGTATAGTGGTAAATAATTATCAAAACTTTGGAGACGTTTGCTGTCTTGCATTGAATTACCATGGAGACGAAGGCAGCAAGCTCCTTCCAAACGTTGGTAACTATTTTACAATCTACGCGGTGCCATATGTCAGAAGCCTGGAATATTTAACTTCACAGGACGCCGCATTTGATCGTGTTGGCCTCAGCTAGAAAGGCGCAATTTGAAGAAAATAGAAACTGTCTTGAAACAGACAAATAGTAAAGGTAAAGTTCACCCTAGAAGAGGCCATGAAGGCCCAGAGGGAGAGTAGAGGTATAGCTCTACTCTTTCCTTAACCTCGGTGCTAGATTGGGGTGGGTGGTCAGCGTCAGGCTCCAGCCGCTTTACCCCCGGGAAAGATCCGGTACCCGTTGTATAGGTGGGCCCCAGGGCCAGTCTGGACGGGTGGAGAAAATCTCGTCCCCACCGGGATTCGATTCCCGGACCGTCCAGCCCGTAGCGAGTCGCGGTACCGACTGCGCTATCCCGGCCCACAGACATAAAGTAACTTCGGAAATAATTATATGTAATTTTATCTAATTAAATTAAAAGTTAGACCGACTGTATTCTAAGAACATAGACTGAGACCGCGCGGAGGGCTTGATCTTCAAATTCTTCATTATTTTACTAACAAAGGTCTGATCCTTCGTTAAGAAATACGGAAGACTTTTACAAAATCCACTGATAGAGGAGGCAAAGACTCCAACCGGTTTCATGTGCAAATAAATAAAATAGAAATAAACTTCGCTGAAATATACGACACGGCTGGAAGTCCATATTTTGCAAAGTTTGAAGTGATTTATGGAGTGTGGGTTTGCAGTGTTATGTGACTTCCTATGCGTGTTGGTGTGAGACTTCGGATTGTGCCCTCAATGGCCGACTGTCACGTAAATTTGCATGTTTTTATTGCAGAATGTTGGGTAGCGGCAACCAACAACGTGCTCACTTCTGAGGCACAATTGGAAAATAACTCATGAAGTTGCCGTTTGAAGCGTCATCGATATGCACTCTATTTTTTGTTTCGCCACTTCGCCAAAATTTATGTTTAACATTCTAAGAATAATGATACCTGCCAATACCCGTTCTGCCCATCTCTAGTTACTGATTCTTTCTCATCACACTTTAGAACAGTGTCCAAGATAAATGTCCCCCCTCCCCCCTTTTTAGGTTTTTTTTACATGATCGTACTAGATGCGGTGGGGTGGAATGACAACGGTCGTCAGTAATTAGATTTCTCTTTTTTGTTGTCTGTCACGAACAGTTTATTTGTATATCAAACGAAATGGAGCGGTAGGAAATTAAAATGGAGTTAAGCCAAATGAGAGGGTAGTGAAGTGCAGTTGGGCGAAGTTTAAATGAGAGGAAGTGAAGTGTCGACAAGTGTAGTGAAGTGGAGTTAATTGTAGTTGGGTGAAGTGCAGTGAAGGTCTTAGTAACGGGGTGTCTAATATTATTGGAAGATATATAGATCATATGAAGTTTGCTGTTTTTATCATTGTACGAGTATATATGGTTTATGTTTTGTATGCTTTTGTTTAATTTTGTAAGTTATGTATTTTTATTGTTATGTTTATGTATTCTTATTTTTATGTATGTTCTGTTCTGTACATTCATTTTTCATCGTGCCAACTGGCACTCTTCGACTACCCTGACTGAGGTTTTTCCGTGCTTTTTCCTCAGTTGTAAGGCAAATGCCAGGTTAACTCGCAAAGACGGGGCACGGCCCGCACCCTTCCCAATAGGCGATAATTTTTACGCAGTTAGTTTATCGTTAATCTTAGTTTGAACACTCTGGATTCGAATCCCAGAAAACCTTCCAACCAAAGTTGTTACTTGTGTTGTTCTATGTATTGTTTGTGTGTAAATGTGTACTATACCACTGCCACCGGGCGTCAACACAACTGCAATTAACAAATATATCAATATATCAATATCATTTCTTTAAGACTTTCAGACGCAGTGGTCACTATGTACACAACAGGTCCTAATCTTCAAATCACGCCATTCTGCACACAAAAGGCACATACTCATATGGATCATACAGTTCTTACTATCGACACAGAAAACTTGTCCAAATCAGTTGGATTTTGTAACAGATACGAGAGTATTTTTCTAAGGCGGGGGCCCAGTAACTGTATATTATGTCTTCTGTACTGATTAGCTACTGTTGTCGTGAATGTACTTATTATTAATATAGTATATTATATTATAAATAATACATGCGAACACGATATCAACCTTCGAGTTATTCGTCGTTAATGGCAATATTTATTTATCGTTATTAGAATTAAATTTTTGCAGCAGAAGGCCAACATATGCAACAAAAGCAAGTACTCATATTATCGTGCTTGGGAACTCAGCAGAATTATGTTACATTAACTGGGCCAGATGATTTTATAGAGTGTATGCAGATAGAATGTATGTCGACTTCCATGACGCGCGATTTCACCACATGTTTAACATAATGGTCTAACCAGGTGTGTTTTATTAACTTGGCTCCCAATGTAAACTGTCAGACAGTGTGATTTAGTGTTGTGGCAAGGGTCATCAACATTTCTGGTGATGTGTAAGAAAGAGAATTTGTAATTGTATGAAAAAAAATCGAATTAAAATAATTGCAATATGCATAGCGTTTAGGCGCGTTCGCAAAATTGCACTAAGCGACAAATAGCTTCGTTGTGCCTGTCCGTCTGCCTGACTAACTGTCTGGCTGTCCGTCTGTCCGTTTATCCGCCCGAATGTAAAAAACTCGGCTCCCACTGAACTGACTTTAACATTAGATATTTCAGAATTTTTCGAAAATCAGTTGAGGAACTTCAAGTTCCGTTAAAATCTGACAAGAATAACGGTTACTTTACATGCAAACCTAGACACATTTATGATCATAACTCGCCCATTTCTTCTTAGGAAGAGAAATATTTCAGACAAAATTTGTAGAGGAAATCGAAATAGGGTAACATTATTATTATTATTATTATTATTATTATTATTATTATTATTATTTAATGGTGCCGCTTATGAAATAATGTGAAAAAGTGAGGTACAGCCGGTCAGTATAATACAGAGCATGCGCTTTGAATGCTGGCTAAGTAAGTCTACAACACACATGATCACAGTACGTAATATTTACTGCTTTTTCCACTGCAACATTGGTTGCACGAAAGCCCCTCAATGTTAAGTCATACGCACATTGCCTGTTATTAGGCTTGTGTTTTCACGTCAAGACCTTTTCCGGGACAGGGTTTTGTCACACTCTTATTTCATGAAATGTACCCAACGAAACAAGAATAATTTTCGCATAGAACCTGCAAATCAATGTCTCACGAACACAAACTAAACGTGTGGAACTCTTGAAGAGTGAAGCAATATTCGGTTCATAGAAAATCACCGCGTGCTTTGCGATCACGAGTGGGTAATTGGATTGTTATATGAAATAATTTCAAACTCTCGTAGGCACGCAGACACCATTCCGAAGGTACCCAAATGCCCGCGTGTATGTAATTGGCAATAACTGAGTTATGGGCAGGCCCTGTAATGTGGAGTCTACTGCGTTTCAAATGTACAATATTCCTTTTCAAACCGTATTCCATTTCCTCTTCAGTCCTTCATATTTTCCAGCTTCCTTTCTAGTTCAAGTCACGTCACGTCACGTCACGTCATTCTGCTGATGGACTGTGTACATGCTGGTCTGTTTTCTGTTTAATATTCCAAAGACCGTGGTTGAGACAGTGAAAAGTTGATCGCCCTCCAAGAGGTAAACCGCCATGCTTACAGGCGGAAGAAAAGAATGGAAATCGATTTCGAGAACTTACTTTCGTAAAGATGAAGTCGTCCCTGTGCACGTTATGAAGGTAAATAGGAGGAGCACGGGTATAGCTCAACGCATTGTTAACCTCGGCAATAGGTGGATGTAAATGGCTATCTTCACGCCCAGGTCGCTTTGTCCCTGAAGGAAGGAGCAACTCGTACTCATTGAATGGGAGGCTACGTGAGCTCTTTTCTAGTCCAGACATTTTGGAGAAGAGAGAAATCTACTGTCCCTGCCAGGAGTCAAACCGGGCATACTCCAGCCTACAAACCAGTCATTACACCGACGACGCTACACTGGCTCGGAACTTGCGTCCTCACTGTAGGCGAACATAAGGGTAGGCGATATGACGACGCTGATATTATAAGGGAAAGGCGGTAGATCATTGAAGGATCTCGTGCAGTAATTTCTACAGCCTCTAGTTATTTCCTCCCGCTTGTCCGTATGAATTACTTACTGCGCGTTTGTTCATACGCTGGATTCCAAAAATCAGAAAACCTGAATATGCTGAAACCAGTGACAGCCCAGATCGTCTGGTAAAAAAAAACTGAGATCACTAAGTCCAAATTTCTTCTAGAGAAGCTCTTCTGAAACAGGGTTACGGGAGGCCTCGTAAGCGTGTATGTGAGATACATTTCAGAGTTCGTCAAAACACATGTCAAAATGGCCTAAAAACGCACTGACAATATTTCTTCATAAAATCCAACGCGCATGGAATAAAATATTTTTGTTTAGATTTTGTCGTGTTTATTATAAAATAAATTTTGCAGTTTGGGATAATCATCGAGTTTTCACTGAAAAGAGAATGTGAAACCTTGTTAATTGTTGTTCGGCGAACCTGAGATCCAGAGTTAAGTTAAATGAAAAATGTTCCGAACTGCGGGTCTAGATTCTAGACACTAGAGCACGAATGTATGTACGGAGTTCCTGTCAGCGTCTATAATGCTGTCCATCGTTACAATATCTCCCTCTTGAAGTTATCGCAATATCAATTTCTTCGTCTCAATATGTTAAGCAACTTTTACTACTACCTGAATTTATGTAGCATGAAACGCGAAGAAAGCCATTGCATGGCGAATGACAAGAAACTAGAACTGCGGTAGTCTGTTTCAATTTATAGTCAGTGATTGATGGAAAAAATGAAAACTTCAGATAATACAAACGATATGCCAGCCAATATTTGAAAGACGTACTTGCCAAATACTGCTACGCCAGTACGCTAGATGGCAAGAAACAGAACGGGTTTGTCCAGTGATTGATCGATATCAGGATATCAAAGAAGAAATTATCAGCGGAAGAGCTTTTCGAGGCAAACGGGTACGAGATCGAAGGCGCAGATAGAGATTCAAAATAAAAGTAACTTACAAATTCGTAAGGTTTCTGTGACAGGTGATACAAAAAGTTTTAGGGCTGCAGGATCCTGTACAACACAAGCAATACTTCCGCAGTTCAGGGGAACAGTGCGTTAGCTAATGGAATTAGTTCTTTTAATTAAAAGAAAAAACAATCTGATTTTCTCTCATATGTCAATTTTCCTTTTCCCGCCTCCCCCTTAGCGTGAAGGGTGCTGTAATAGTCACGCGACCAGCAACAGACAGGCGCTGAACACCGCTCCGCATCATTACGTGACGGGAGCTACCCACTGCAAAATTAAGACATTTCCTGTAGCAACCAGAAGTGTGGTGGGTGTTGTTGTGTGAATGACCGAAACACGCGTATTGTAACTCATTATTCCAGGTAATATTCAGGTAAAGAATAAATTACTGACCAGATAACATATCAGTCGAATAACACTTATTAATATCGGGTGTTGATGTGCTGAAATAGACTTAACGTACTATCACAAATTTTTACGAAGAGCATTTCCAGCAATCTTCGTTTACTTGTTCACTTAGTGACATCATTCCACAAGTTTCTTTACATATCAGTGAATGAGGAATTAACGGGAGTGAATAAGAAACGTGAATCTTGTGGCATGTATTAAGGTATTTACTATCCGGGAGTTCTACCGGACACAGAAAGGGAAATAAAATGTACCACATTCAGAACAGAAAGCAATCTGAAATAATGCATCCCTCAGATTGTGAATGGCGGGAGGGGGGAAGTACTACTACGTCTCAGTGCTTGTTATTCGAAAAAATGTCTGATTTTTGTCTTGAAATGTGAATTAGTTTACTTTGAATTCATATCCCAAAATTCTTCTCGAAGCGATTACTTTCAGTTTTACTGTTGGGACAGAGAGCAAAGAATTACAATTATGTGAAGAGTGAAAAAGCATTCGATAACGAACTGTACAGAAGTTTTCTATCCTACTGAGAAACGACATGAAGAATGTATTTCGTAACGGAATACACATGTGCTCCTGAATGCAGTGCATGACTTACTTGTGGATGTACACATCGGGTCCTGAAATAGAAAAGTTATTTATTTCGTAATTGTGTTAATTTCCAGTAATATAAAGTATTACAGACTTACGGCTATTTACATTTAATTCTTAACCATCTCGCTCTTCTTTGAAAATGTCTTATCGTGTTAAATTGTTTTTCGTATAAGCTGCTGTTAGAAGCCTTGCATATTTGTTACTATTCGTACATTCTAATGGAATGAAATTATGCATCTTTATTTACTTACTTACTTACGTGTAGAAAACTGTCTTTAGTTGATTCAATTCACGCAATGGACTCACAAAAAAAATTAATATTACCTTAAGTTGGTTTCACTGCAGGCCACTTAATGAACTCAGAAACCGCCAGGTTAGGTTGTGTAGCAGGTAGTAAGAGATGTAACTAATTACGAATCGTCGAGTGTAGGTACAGCACGTAGGAAAAAGATGGATAAATTGTTTGTTGACGGTAATATCTTAGCAAACACTAACCGAAAACAGGGGTGACCAAAACAGTCGCCCAAGATTCAATAAAAACCCGTTCCTTAAACTTATGTGATGAAACACATTGTACATGTGAATTTGATGGTTCTAATACTAAGTTTAAATATTCTTAAATGCATGGAAATGGGGCATATCAAGTTAAAGAATCGTTCCGTATGTGGAGGAAAGGTAGGCATACATTCCTGAAGTGCGTCACAGAAACCATTAAAGCTACGGAGTTAGTTACAAAATACACGCGTCTATGTTGCTAGATACCAAACAGTACGCACCTACGTTTTATACGTTAAATATATTGTAAGGTAATTTGCATTAAAAACTCTAATTCAAAACACACATTACGTATTAATATTATTGCAGGTCTTCAGAAGTTACTTTACTTTGTTTGCCTGCAAAAGTGATGGGATAAGGAACAGAGTTTGGATTCATTCTTGTGATATGAGAAATGCAGAGCTACAGGCAATGTCTCT
>JGI20166J26741_11706140_pt1 | contig 10800 bp, 6 predicted proteins | sample TergutCu122P5_FD_26741 | JGI IMG/M metagenome (IMG submission 26741) | reverse complement strand
TAAGTTTTTGTCTTCCTGAAACTGGAATCATAACGTCTGTTTATCATGACGTTAATCCTTTGGCACTGGAGCTGAACATTAAACTTTTGTTACACCCTTAATGTTAAACATGAAATTTTATGGACCAAAAATGATAATGTTATGAAATACATGGCATTTTGTGGAGGAAAAAATGGGGATTTTACAGCATGTGTGAAAAAGTTCAGTAATTTATATTTGTCCACTGAATGTATGAAGTATGGTCATTGGGTGGCAGGAGTTGATTGATTAACATTGGGTTTGAGCCGTTGTGGTACTGATGCACTTAGGCCTTATAGATGGGCCCTTTGTGCCCCATAATCTAATATCAACTCAGGAGATCCCTGTTCTAAAGTTCCAGATGGCCCCCAGACTTAAAATCTAAATGGCCTCCAGGTCCAAGAAAGGAACCCAGATATACTTTTCTTTTCTCTCAAAAGTCCCACCAAATGAACCCCTTCCAGGTTCCCCATCAGGGCCCCTATGGAGAGGGAGGCTCATTTACAGGGCATTTTGCATATCTCTCAAAAACTTCATCTTTCAGGTTCCCCAGTAAAGGAGCCCTCCCTCAAGCTCCCCTTGATGGAATCCCTCGCAGAGAGATGCCCCACCACTAGAGCCTTCCTTCATTCATCTATCAAAGTTCCTGGTATATGAGCCCCCCTCCCCCCACATACCAGGTTCCCCTCAGATGGAAAGGGGCCCCCATGGAGAGAGATGCCCATATCCAGAGACTTTCTTAACATATCTTCCAGGGTCCCCAGTGAAGGAGCCCCCCCCCCGAGGCCCCCTTCATGGAGCCTTTTCAAAGAGAGATGCTCCATCCCCAGAGCCCCCTTCATCCAGTTATCAAAGTCCCTGGTAGATGAGCCCTCCTCCAGGTTCCCCATATGGGGTCCCTATGGAAAGAGATGCCTGTCTCCCGAGCCTTTTCTACATAACCTTCAGGGTCCCCAGCAAGGGAGCCCTTCCTCCAGGTTCCCTTCACAGAGCTCCCACAGAGAGAGACCACCTCCAGAGCCCCTTTCAACCATATCTCAAAGTTCCCGGTAGATGAGCCCACTCCAGGTTGCCCAACTGAGCCCCCATGAAGAGAAATGCACATCCCCAGAGCCTTCCTTTCATAACCTTCAGGGCCCCTAGCCAAGGAGCCTCTCCTCCAGGTTCCCCTAACAAAGCTCCCATAGAGAGAGATGCCCAGTTTCCAGAGGCCCATTTCAACTATCTCTCAGAGTTCCCGGTGAACGGATCCCTCATGATACTTAACAGGGTCCCTAGGGAGAAAGGTGCCCATCTCCAGAGCCTTTGCAAGGCCCAGTAGACGAGCCCCGTACTAAATTCCCCAGCAGGGCCCCCATGGAGAATGATGTCTGTCTCATGAGCCCTCCTCCCCATGTCCTTCTGGGTCCCAGGAAGGAGCCCCACAAAAAGAGATGCCCCCTATCCGGAGCCCTCCAACTAGCTCTTAAAATTCCTAGTCAGTGGACTCCCTAGGTTCCCCAACGGGCCCCTACAGAGAGAGACACCCATCTCCAGAGCTTTCTTCTGCACCTTTCTGTCAAAGTCCCTGGTAAATGAGCCCCCCTCCATGTTCCCCAGCAGGGTCCCTATGGAGAGAGAAGTTTCATCTCCAGAGCCAATGATTTGTTCCTTCATTTATGTATGTCAGAGTCCCCAACAAGGAGCCCTCCCATGAAAAACAGGGAAATCATTTGGTCACTGTCGACGGAGCCCCATGTGGATGGAAGGCCTACATACAGTGGGGTGCAGCCTGGTTCCCCAAGGGGATCGTTTATGACACTGCAGTCTCTACCCCAGTGCCATGCAACCTTCAGCATGATACCTTTCATCTTGGCTTGGGTAGACCAGAGCCCCGTTAGCCAGCATGTGCCATAGCAACCCTCATCACTGAGTGCCCTCCACAACTGTCACTGCCTCCCACGTGACCCAGGGTAGAGTAGAGTACAAATCCATGATACCCTGAGGTACGGACGAGGGGTTGGATTTAAGGGAGGCGGTCACAGCAGTACTAGCATCCTGTATAAAGGATGAGCAGTGGCTAAAGGTTAAGTGACACACACATTTGCTGTCTAGTAATGCCTAAAGAATTTGAAATGTTTTATATCCCATAATTCATTTTGTTTCAGCTCCATTGTGTACTGCTTTAATGTCTTACCCTCCATCTCCATGACTTTCCAAAATATCCAGAATTCAAATCAAAACCTGTGACCACGAGCAGGGTATGGAAGCTGATGTGAGAATACACACTAATAACCTCAGATGAAAGTCAGGAATTAAATAAATAACAGTTAATAAATTGCATTATAAGATAAAATACATTTCATCTGCTGAATATAGGTAAAAAGGTAAAGGTCATCCCGCAACAGGCCGAGGTGGCCCAAGGGGTTCTGGGCAGGTTAAGGCCCCGGATTTTTTTGACGTTCAGCACTACAAGGTTGGTAGGTCGTCAGCCTTACACACTGGCCACCTTTACCCCAGGAGAAATCCCTGGTACTCATTTTCAGAGGCTGAGTCGACCCCAGGGCACGTGGTTCTGTTGGGAGCCATGGAAAAAATCCCCAGTGACACCACCGGGAATCGATCCCGGGACCTCCCAACTAGTAGCGCAGTGTCTTAACCACTACGCTACCCCAGGCCCATCTGCTGAATATACACACGCATAATACACCGCACAGTAATAAGATTGCCTTACTGTATGTATCACACCAAGTAAAGGAAGGCTTCATAATTTTGAATAAAAACAAAATGAAATACTTGCGAGTGTTGCAGGAAACCTGAAAGAAACAAACTGGAACATTAAATGAAACAAAATCCACACTACACAAGGACCCTTACACACCAGCCAAGTTAATAAAACCATAATTCAGAACCGAAAATTTGAAAGTGAATTTAGAAACAAGTCGTTCAGTGAAGCACTAGGCACAGAGTGACTTTGTGATGCTGGAACCAGGTGTGGGAAGGGGGGTAAGTTGAGGAGGGAAAGCACGGCAAAGTGTGACAGAGAGTGACATGCAGCGTACTATAGCTGTTCAGTTGTGCTGCCATGCCTCAAATATAAGAGCACATCTCATGTGTTTTTGATGTTAAACTTGGTGATTGTATTGGCAGTGCCATTGTTACATTTCAAGTCACCTGTTACTTTGTGTGTGAATAAATGTGAACTCAGTGTTATCTAGTGTCCTCTGCCTTGACTGTTTGCCATTTTGCTTTGAACATCTCGTGGCAAGACCTGATGTAATACTTTGTTATGATCTTAATTATTTCTGTTAGGCGGCAATGTATGTAGGTAAATAATATTGGCATTTAGATGTGGTAGCTAAAACCAACAAATACACAGAAGTGTGTGAAAATATAAACATATTGTACCTCCTGCATGTTTAGGCCACTTATGTGGCCATCCTCAGGGAGGTGCGTTACAAAGGACTGGTGCATTGAGATATTACAAAAGTTTGTGAACCAGTGTACAAATGTAAAATATCTAAGTTTTAAAAATGTGTGGTTTAAACCATGAACAGCAAAAGTAAAAGGAATACAAAATTGCAGTGAACCCTTGCTTGGTCACTGGTGGCATAGTGGACTCTAGTAGTGTAGTGTTGAATAGTTTTAAAAAAAAGAGTATTACACATAAATGAGCCTTCCTAATCTAAAATTTCAGCTTCTTGAAGATGTTGGTGTACACACTTGTAGGTTCATTCCTGTGCTTTGACCATGTATGAAGAAGCAGTTCCAATCTTGTAAATAAATCACCAACGAGATGCAGCTTGTTTCACTTTGTTTATTTAAAAAAAAAAAAAAAAGCAGTTCCAATGTTTATCAGGGTAAGTGATTCAGGAATTATATTTTTCTAAAAATGTACACTGTGAGTTTTGCTGGAATATTTTCCCAGTTTTTTTGCCAGTTTATATTTTCTCTAGTTTTCAAGTGCATACACACAACTTGCATTAAATTTGTACTTTGGATTTACAACACATAAGACATGATCAAATACAGGATTAATTGAAAAATCTGGTAGAAGTGTAAATAGGAAATCATAGGAATTGGATAAACAAGATATGACATCTGGTGGAGAAACAGAAGAAACTGCAGGATAGAAGAGTGAATGCACCACCATTAGAAATGAAAATGAAGTTGGAAAGAATTTGTAAGATGTTCAACTATCAGTACTTGCCTTTATCTCTTGCTTAATGTAGTATTGTTTCTGTATTGCGCAACTAACACACACACTCCATGGAACATGGTTGTTCTTAAGAAGTTAATGGTTTCTCAGCTAGTCAAGAAATTCTCTCCAAAGGCTGACTGTTATTTGCACTAGAGTCTTCCCCTGCTCCCTGAGGAATCCAGTCCATATCCTGTCACCCTATTTTGTATGATCTGTTTTTATATTTTTCCATCTGTGCCTTGGTCTTCCAAGCAGTTCTTTACTTCAGGTTTTCCAACCAAAATCCTGGATGCATGTTTCTTTTGTCACATTCATGCCCCATGTCCATCTCACTCTTCTCGATCACCCTACAATATTTGGCGAGGAGTACAAATCATGAAGCTTCTCATTACATGTGTTTCTTCAGTATTGTGTCACTCCTTTCTGTAAAGGCAAAATATTCTATATGGTACCCTGTTCTCACACTTCCTGAATTTATGTTCTTTGCTTAGTGCGAGAGACTTCAAGTATCGCATTCATACAAACCAGTAGCCAAAATTATGGATTTGTGTATTTTAATTTTACATGTTATTCACACACTTGTAATATTACTATACTTACTGTCCTTCTACAAAAATACTTGAATTTTGGCAGGGAATAACACTGGAATTTGTCAGCACTGTGGAACAGTGGGACTAAAATGATGTAAGGCAGTCCCAGTATTGGATTTTTGCCTTGCAGTTAGAGTTATAAATTACAGAATTTTGCTACAAAGGTGGCCTGAAGTAGGACATGGGATTCTTATTCAGAGAGTGGTGAGTTTGATCCCTGGATGATCTGTGCAGGTTTTTAGGCTGAGGTTGAAACTCTTTATCTTTACCAGAGATAATATTTTGGGAATGTGAAGAATCCCAGCCTTGTAGTTCAGAGTTGATGTTGAGCTGTAAATGCAATTTCTTGACCATCATTCTAATTGTTACCCCCATCAATGGGGAAAGATATGAAGCCACAGACTGTACCGTACATTCAGAAATGACATTCTGTACCTTGGGGTAGAGCCACAGAGGTAGGTGAGTTTACTTAATTGAACAAGGAGCAGCAGAGAGCTAAAGTACGTCAGGTTGCTGCTTGGCTTGGTATAGTGCGAACTGTCATATAATTGTTATTCTGTATTTTCAAGAACTGGGTTGGTACTGCCTGCATGTTGGGATTTAACCACACTGCTGCTTCCCCTCACCTCATTGTAGACAAACATATGGTACCCCAACCACATAAATTAACCTTTAAATGACATGCAGTTACATTATGCTAATGCATGGAAAGACATCCCTAAAAATTTGCTTCATATGTTTAGGCAAAAAGGAAATTTGCTGTGCATAATCTCTATTTTGTTTTCCACAAAATGCTGTTAATTTTGTAACTTCTTCTTCTGTTCAAATGCTATGTTTATTGTAAAACATGTGCTAGAATTTAAATACCAATCCACTCATGTAAATATTAAATTTGCCCCTTGCTTAGGTGGACATGGCCATAAAGTTTGAACAGACGTACCTAGAGGTGCTAGAAACTGGTTGGACATGGTAGAAAATAACTGCACTGTAAGGTTTTGGGTAGTTAAGTTCACTGAATGAATTATCTCATTTTCATGTTTATTTGCAGTACAATACATAAAACAGCTTTACAGGAAACATTATCTTATAAAAATATAAACACTTTTTCTGCTTCTTTCATTTGGTGACATCACGCACCATGGTTGGCTAAAGCTATGTCAGTTTTCGTAAGTATAAAACTGCAAGTAAGGAAGACGAATCAAAATTAATTGTGGTCGTAATGATGACTAGTTTTCCCAATTTTTTTCTGTTTTCTTACACGACATCATTGTGAAGCTAATACGTATATGTTGCATACAGAGGACTTCTGTAAAGATTGTGAGATTTTGAATTCCTCACAGTGGTGGCTATGGAGATTACTGCCATCTTGGAAGTGATGCTGTCCTTTTTGAGGCTCTGTTAACTGCCATTATCAGGACATTCTTTCTTTTCTTTCATCCCAATCCTATTTTTACTTATTTAATTTTTTTGTCTTCAGCATCTTTTTTTCCCAACTCTGCCCTCTGCATGAGCCTCTGTAAGTGCCTTATCATTTCTTCTATTCACACGGCACATGAGTAATGGCCCGTTAAAGTGCCACTAGTTCTTAATGTGTTTTCCTTATTTCTCCTTACCTTATGCCTATTTGCTGAAAGTATACTCTCTATCCTGAAGTTGGAGGCAGCATATTTCTCCCAAATGATGGTACCTGTTTCTTAAACGACATGGTATTAATCTCCAGGAGACAGTGATCTTCTCACAATATTGTGGCGTGTTTTAGTGTCAACTACTACATGGCCTAGTTTGCCAGTTCACACAGAAAATGGGATTTATGATAAGGGGCTATCCATATGAAGATATGGAGAGAAACCTGGTTTGTGATTCCAAGTATGAATCAAGGCAGGATGTAGCTGTTTCCACAGACATTTTTCTATGTTCCTATTCCCATTTGTCCTACAACTTAGTGAAATGAGTGCAGTTAAATATATACTGATCTTTTATTAAAGTAATTGTAAATAATATTGTGGTTTTCATATTTTATGCTCTTTGCACTGTATCCTTCATTTCAGAAATGTCTGAGTCACTCTCTTCCTCCAGTTTCAATTTTTTTTTATCTGATTTCCTGTGTTGACATACCCACATCAAAACAAAAGGCCATGAAGCATAATTACCCTTCCACATGACTGCAATTAACAGAACATGTTATAGATGTGGACATAATTTATACATGAAATTTATGGCCATCTGTATTCAGGTTCAAAACTATTCTCGTCACTTAAAACACTATCAGGTGTACTGTAGCTTGAAAGTTGCTAAAATTATATAGGCAAAATGGAATGCAAGGAACTGCAATGTACTGACCCCACATTTAAATAGTGAAGATACCAAAATAAGTGTACGTATTTTAGATAACTTCATTATCTCCTATCCTGCATACCTAAAGTGAAGGAAAATATAATTTAAAACTTTGACATGATTTAAAACATTTAGAATTTTTTAAAACTGTTGAAAGGTTACAGCAAGAATAGAGAATTATGTCACAGTTTTTAACATTGCTGCAATTGTGTAACAATATGAAATTTTAGTAATCGAATTTTCCACCAAAAAGTATTAAAGAATTAAAACACTGTACTTACTTTTCACACAATTCTGTAAACAACAAATTGAGAAAGCATGTTACACGTGAAGATAATCAGTATTGTCTGCGGAAAGCACGATCCCTTTTACTTCCATGTCTGCTCTCCTGTGACTAAGTGTATGACAACTTACATTGTATCATGCTAATAGTACTGGCTAGTTCAGTGCTAAATTACAGTGTAAAGAACAACATTCATCCATACATACAATATTATTCACATGTAGTTTTTAACATTTTCTTTTTAAACTGATATGTACACACACTTATTGTAGGAGATAATTTTGGTAATGAACATACCGAGCAAAACAGTTAGTACAGATACTCTATTTTTGCTATTAGTAATATACAGTACTAGGGTTTGGTAACATAATAGTCCATACATACATTTTTTTACTTATATTAACCTTGCCAATAACATAGTGCCTCATGTCATGTTTCCCTGAAACGAGAATTGTGCACCTTATTTTATTTACACACGCATGCACACTGTCATTTACACAGTGATATGTTTATCTACAGACATCAGGCTGCAAATCCATTCTACAAAGAATGAATCAGTAATATTGTAATAATTGTAAATTAAGTGTATAAATATGTAAATGAATTTACAATCAATGAGCAATAACACTGGATTTTTAAACTTTTACAATGAGTGTACATATACACAGAGGGAAAAAAGTAACTAGTGGCATGTGTTGGAATTTGTGTTATAATTCCACCTCTTATGGTTATGTTCTTTCGTATTGCTTATAGAGGGTAAGTGGATGGAGGAATAAATGTGGCGCAGTGATGTGGCCTGAGATTTGAAGCTTAAGGTATGCTATCTTGTACACACATGTGCAGTACCATTTGAACAAATCACAGTTTTTCTTCCATGATTTTGTGAATGAAAACCATGGAAAATGTGCAGAATATTTAACATGTGCATATATTTATTTTACTATAGGCTTTATCTGTATTTATGTGAGGCCTAAGTTTCTGAAGTACATAGAGAGGAACCCCCATTCAGTGTTCCTCAATTCAAGATTCTATCACAATGTTCAATTTTCTTTACTTAAAGTCTGTAATCTTGGTTTTGAATTTCATCTGTGTAATTTTTTAGTTAATTTTATGTTAAAATGTGCAGATCCTCAAAGAAAGGTTAAATGGGAGTTTCTATTACATAATGTACTTTTTTTTCAGTTTCAGAATCCCCAACCTTGCTGTTTCAAGTTAATTTTTTTAGGTGAGATTTTTATTTTACATTTATACAGCCAGCTTCAGGTTTATGCCAAATTGTCCTTTTTTTGTGCATTAAGCACTGTTCTTTTAACACAGTTATGTTATTAAAAGACAAATTTTTAATATAACAAAACCCTAATACAACACAAAATTTTGTCTCTACTTATATTCTTCATCATCAGTAATCTGCATTTGTGGAGAGAAAGCACCTGCACACAGCACTGTGTTCAACTGGGTAAGGAGCTTCAACAGTGGAAAAGAAACTGCACAGGTGGCTGTCCATAAGTGGTATTGCAACACCCCTAGAGAATGGTTCTATGCAACCATGTGCAAGCTCTCTAGGAGGTAACAGTGATGTATAACCTAGGAGGGGAGTATGTTGAGCTAGCAGTTGTTTAGTATTCAGACTAAAGGTAATAAAATTGCTGCAAATGGGGTGAGTCCAAATCATTTCATGCTCCTTGTATATAATCACAGTAAATCTGTTTGTTTTTTGTAATAGAACCATATTTCATTGAAGGAAAATTTTTAAAATATTGATGTGTTTTATAATTTGAATTAAGATACCTGCATAATAGTTGTGATATTAAAAACACTTGGGACAAAAAACTAACTTGAACTGTTCTGTGTGTATATACATAGTTTTTTGGATTTGCCTGTTGCTTTGTAAGTTTGAGAATAAAATTGTCTGCATCCTGTTGGCTGATTGGAAAAATAATCATTAAGTATAAATGTGAACCTCTATTATGTTCATGCAAAGATATGACTAGTTATGGTAAAAATCACTTGCAAAACTTAAAAAAAAGGTCCCATGGAATTGGCCCCATGTTTATTAAAAGAGATGCAGAGTGCTTTAGAATAATCCACAAGGCTAGGCACAGACTCAGACACATTAGCAAGACAGTGCGGGAGAGCACAGTTCAGCAGAGCACAGGCAGCTGTACACACATACAGGCACAATTTGGTCACATCTGCATCACAGAGTGCTTCTGCCATGTTGACCTCAGTGTGTGTATATTATTAGATCTTAGTTTAGAGTCAGATTCAAATTTGGAAAGGGAAGAATGGACACTACATGCCATGAGACAAAGGACGAAGTTGTTTGGGAAAAGCAGCAACGTGAAAGAAAGGTACTTGGAGAGGGACTTCGACTTAACATCTGAATTTTCATATGAAAGATTTACTAATTCTGGCTGAACAGTGCAGTGGCCAGAAATCAATTGGAAGTAAAGAAAACAGGCATTGTAATATATTAGCCAGGGAGATACCACCCGAAGAGTGTGGATGTGTGCTGGGCAGAGGCGGAAAACTGTAGATTGAATACGAATTCACAGAGGCCAATACAGGTCTGCACCTGAGCTGTGCTACATCACTTCCATTACTTGTGCCTCAGTGTATGTTTAGCTCAAGTCTTCGTTCTGTCAAACAAGCATAGATAATGTATGAATGTTGATGCTCTTACTGTGTATATGAATACTGGTATTATGATTTGCGACATGACACTGTGTCATCTGGTCGATGGGTACCAACATTTCAGATGAACCACCTGCATTCATTTTCAGGGCAGAGGAATCCTGAAGGTTAAGGCATCTGTTTTGTCCAAAATGTAGATATGTATCTACCAGAGTACATGATGTCATACCAAGCAGACCATGGTCATAAATGTAGAAAATGTTCATTGTTTGCTTCTTTATGATGGAGGTTGTTGGATTATAGAGTAATGCAAAATTTTTAGTTTTCAGTAAATTTAACTCCTTCCCTCTGGCCACTTTATGTAATATAAAGTAACAAGAATTTTATCAGTTTCTGTATTACATTATTGATCATTTTCATCCTGGTCTGTATGCATTGAAACTTCTATCCATCATTCCCATATGCACCATTGTACCCCAATTATCCTTATTTCTTTTGGCCCTGAAAAGAATAATTTATGTCCAGGTTTTAAGATTTTTACAGCAGTGTAGTAGGGGTCTCCTTTTGGGATGTTGTGCAAGGTTGACACAGCTAATGCCATGGGATTCCCCAGATCGACCTTAACCTTTAAAGGCCGAATGTTACATGTATGTAACATTTATCAGGAGCAATGATGTCATTTATGGCGGTCCGGGTTTCGATATTATTTATGAGCACACTTGACCTTTGGGGATCAGTTGAGGGAGTGACAGGCACGACAC
>JGI20166J26741_11705807_pt1 | contig 10803 bp, 4 predicted proteins | sample TergutCu122P5_FD_26741 | JGI IMG/M metagenome (IMG submission 26741) | reverse complement strand
TTTTTTTTAAGTTTAAGTATGACCCACTGCAAAAGGTGCATAAATGTCTAAAATATACACTCAATCAGATTATTTAGATTCAGTATTACCATGATTAGTTGTCCATTTCCTGACAAAAAAAGGCTGGACTGGTTTTTAACAGAAAGTAAATTTACAATAACTAATATATATAACTTATTTTACTTAGTAGTTTCAGACTGCATGAACAGGAACAAAACAGTTTTGATGCAAGTTCTGTGGTGGGCGGTTTTGATGTATGACATCCCCTTGTGTTATTCAGCAAACCAATACAGAAAATTTGATAGTAGTCTGAACACAACTGAATTCTAGTCTCTTTTGTGGAACAACATGTTTCGGCCTAGGCTAGGTCATCCTCAGGTCAAAACCAATTTTGAAAACATACTGAGGTGAAAGGTACAAACAGTTTAATCATATTTCAAATTGGTTAAATTTTAAAATACATGAGAAAATTACATGTAAATTGGAGGGTTTGCAACAGTTGTTTGCAGTTTTTCATAACAAGCAATTACTTCCATTAGCAGCCCAAGATTGTCATGGCACTGCCATCAATTGGATGCCTCAATATTTACAATGAATATTAATCAATACAACAAATTCTGTTCCTTCATAAAAGGCTAACTTTGGAAATGGGAAGTATGTAACTGGATAGCTGTACTTTGTGTACAGGTAGGTCTCATTTTATGCGATTACACCACTTCTAGAATATATGTGACAATTTACAGCTGAATGTGATTTGGCATAGGTGATTCATGTCCACACTTATCTTCTGTAGCAGGATAGCAAAATGTGATGTCACATTCACACCATCAGTCACATGTATGTTGGTGATATTACCATGCAGCTCATGTACTTTAAATTGAATTGTATTAAATTCAATTCAATACAATATATTCAATCCACATCACATGTGTGTCACTGAACATGTCAATCTCAGTTTTCTCTTCTACAGCATTGGCTTTTCTTGCTAACATGAGTGAGAAACAAATATATATCACCTAGTGCAATCCAAGAGAAAAATCAGCCAAAGACAATCAATATAGAAATTAGCCCAATAAGCTGATTTGAAAAAGGTGAATGAATTGTTGACATATGACCCAATGTTAGACTCCCTCCTATTAGTGATCTGTGATTATGCTGATAGAATTAAGTCAGGAACTAAAGTGCTCATTTGTGTAGGAAGACTATCAGTTTTATCAGAATAAACGGTACCAAAAGCATTGGCTGTGAGTCACATATTTATTGCATTAGAAATAAATAAATATATTGTATAGAAATGCATGTATGTTGTATAGAAATGTATGTATGTGCTATATACAATAGATATATACCCCAAAGTTCCATATGTCCACTAGTAGTATAGTCATACACTATGTAGGATGAGGTTGTCAGTCCCTTAACCCCCAGGAAATACAGTTTTAAATGGCAATTTTGTGCTCATTTTGTGCAATGTTTTTCAGGAATATAACCGTGGTGTAAAAAGAGACTCGCATGTAATTAGTATTTTGCATTATGTTTGTACAGTGTGTAGGCCATCGTACACAGTGAATAAACTTATGTGTCACAATGGTTTAGTTCTTCACTGGAAAACTGCATTATAATCAATCCACCTGCAATCTACTATGAAACACTGGTAACTTACCAGTGTTGTATAACTAAAAGGAATGTACTGGGGTCACACAAAGAAGTGAATGCTACAGTAGTGCAGTGATTCCAGCGGTGGCATATACAATTCTTTGCAGTGGAAATTCATTGGTTGTTGTTTAATGAGATGCGAGTTTCTCTGCCCATAGGGACCATTGTTAATAGCCTGCAAGCCTTTGTCCCGAATAACTATAGATGGGTTTTATTGAATGGCTTCATATATTGAAAGACACTTAATGTGAATCCTGTCACTGTCATGATTATGATTTGCATTTGGAAAATGTACATTATGGAATTTTCTTCCCTTATATTTAGACTTTTTGCATAAATATAGTATAAGTCCACATTTGCAAATTTTAAGCGATTTATTTCAGTAATCAAGTTGCAGTCATAAAATTTAAATCTAAAATAACCGAAAGCACTTACATTCACCAACCTAAAATAAGCCTTTAACATGAATAATCTGTACATGGCAGACGATACATTGACTTAATTAGGCATTCATATAAAAATTTCCAGAAGTTACCAACTGAGGAATCATTGAAATTTTTCATTGACATAATCCTTCTGGCCAAACTACGGCCCTGGTGTTAACTCAGCCGCTAACAGAAATGAGTACCAGGAATATTTCCTGGGGGGTAAAGGCAGCCGGTGCATAGGGCTAACAACATTACCACCTTCATGTGCCAATTGTTTTTAAATCTGGGAGCCTCAACCTCCTGGAAAACTCTGGACCTGTCCAGGCCTGTAATGGGATTGCTTTACCTTTACCTTTACCAACTGATGAACTGTGTGTTAATATTACAAACTAAGTCTCTCTCAACTTGACTTATTGCACTTGTAAAGGTAAGGTAAATTTTACCCTAGAAGAGGCCATGAATGTCCAGAGGGGGAGTAGAGGTATTGCTCTACTATTTCTTTAACCTCGGCGCTAGATTGGAATGGGTGGTCAACACCGTGTTCTGGGTGTTTTACTCTGGGAATGACCCAGTACCAGGACCAGTCTGGAGCAGTGCAGAAAATCTTCCTTTGACCAGGATTTGCTTATTGCCCATGTCTATTTTGTACCCTTGTTCCTTCTCTAGGCCCTAACACAATTTTCTTCTTAACAGGATATGTCTTGGCAACTTTACCAAGTGAAGCTGTTAAGAGGGCTACCAACAGTCAATATATATTAGAGGCTATTGGACAGTTGTCTCTGCCAGAACTTCTTGTAGCTACAAAGGAAATTAAACCTTACAATTATGCACAGATTCTATTGGAAAAACATGCAAGTATTAATTTCAATATCCATTATTTATAGTTGTGAAGTACATATTTGCAGTTTAGTGTAGTACACCTAAAATTGGTCATGCTGTACTTTATTACTTCAATGGTAAGAGTAGTTACATATGCATGAGAGTAATGACTTCTATTTGTGAACATGATATAAGAACAGGATAACTATGATTCATAACGTTATACATACCAGCACATCATGTTTCTTACAAGTTACTGAATTTCATGAAAAGTTACAGTATAGAATTAAAGAAATGTTAAGTTATGAACAAAACTATGTAAAAGAAATGTCTTGAGTTATAATGTATATGATAATTTTTCTTTGCACCATTTATTACAGATACATCCACATCAAAGTGTAACTGAAATAAAATCACATGAACTTGCCAGTTTTGGACATCTTATTTACTTCTTACCAGCAGTTGACATCGTAAAGCTAAATCCAGTTTCATTTAAGCTGTTTGTTGAATCAGTGGATGATTCAACAACAAAAGTGGTCTGTGCCGATTTGTCTCAAAGATTAGCATGGTACCAGATAATTCTAAAAGCATTTGGGTAAGAAAATTAAAAAGATCACAGTATTTAATAAGAGCATGTTATTAACATTTTTGTGTTCTTCTGCAGCAGCATAGACTGTGGAATCTCCATTTAGTGTCTGTCAGTTTAAAGTTTCCCATTATTCAGCATTAATTTCAGTATTATGAAGTCAGTAGACTATTTACTTTCTTCCAGTTTAGATTTTCCTCAGTTTATTTTCCCAATCCATTGCTCACCAACAAAGCCATAAATATTGGCTTTGCTGAATTAAAGGTTTCAAGAAATCAGTTTCTCTGTTTGCTGCAGGAAGCCTTTCAGGTGGACTTCTTCAACACTGGCCACTTTGGGTGACCTTTTGCTGGTGTTACCACATGATCAGCTGAATTCTATACCGGTGGACAGCTGGGCAGATGCAGCAGATACTCTAACTGAAGAAACATCCTACCATATGAAAGTGGAATGGCCTGGAATGGTTGACCAAATTCAGCTCTATCAAGTAACTTCACTCTCTCACACCTTTTTGATTGTACTGATTTTAGGTTCCATGATTTTTCATTTACTGTGTGCAACTAATACCTTAAGTCTCTGGTGTCATTTCATGACACTTCTGGTTTTCTGAGACATTACTGTTTTATGCCTTCTTATGTCTGTATGTATTAATGCTATGAGTAATATGTAATTCTTTCATGAAGAGGAAATAGAAGCTGCAGTATTTAGTATTCTATACCATCTTATGATTGGCACCTTGCATTAAAACACCTTTCCGTATCCAGAAACAAGTTAACCAAACTTAAATTACAGGCTATATTGAAATAAAACTTACATGTTCTCATAAAACTGTGATTGAAATCATATATAACTTATTGGTATATACAAATGGTCTGTTTTGATCAGATATTTCTCTGTGGATTTATTAATTTATTTAGCGACTAACGTTATGTAATCTAAACTTGTCAGAGTGATTGATATGTCTTTGTCTATGACATCTGTTTTATAGAAAAATTAATAGTCCACAGTGAATTATCTGATGAAAGAAAAGTTTTTAGGCTCATTTGCAAAATTTAAAAAAGTGACTATCAGCACTCTCATGTCTGTCTGTTTTTCTGTCTGACTGTCCATCTGTCTGTCTGCGTGAAACAACTCGACTCCCACTGGAAAGATTTTCATGAAATTTTATATTTGAGTATTTTTCCAAAATCTGTCAAGAAAATTATAATAACATGCAGGTTTTATTTACATGTATATTTTTATGTAAACTTGTTGGTATCTGTACTCACTATAAACAAGATGTACAATTTGTCTACCACCTATAAAATATTCATGCAAATCTCTATGAGAATGGTTAGTAAGCAGAAACATACATATATGAAGGAAAAGTGAAAAATAATAAGCTCCTTTTAAAACAATTATGTACTTTGTTGGTACATATTGATTCAATATGTGAGAAATATTTTTGAGAATTATGATATCCTCAAATGTTCTATGAGAGGTGACAGCATGAAGTATGGCTACATATAAATCATTAACCCATTGCACACAAACTTTCTTGCATGTGTGGTGCAATCAAAAAGTTGTGGGACAGAAGCAAACCATGGCAGTTAGACTGGAACCTGTCTGTGCATGTCAAAACATTCAGACTTCTACATACAGCTAAAGTGTTAGCTTTCCATTGCATTAATTAATGTAATACTTGTAGATTTCAGGAAGAAATGCCATATGTGGAAGATCTGAAAGTGAGAAAATTAATTTTATGAGATGGTGAATTGCCATCAGATTTTCTCAGCATTTACAGAAGTCAGAAAGACAGATGTTGCAAATGCTATAGAAAGTGTGTTGTGAATACTCTCCTGATCCAGGGTGACTGGTAGCACAGGTTCCAAGATGGTCTTGTTTTTCTGGAAGACAACCCAAACTGTGGTCATCCTGTAACATTACAAAATGAGAGCAGTGGGAGACACTAACAGGAGTTGTGGCAATCATCAGATGTTACAGACAACTGCAGGGAAAATTAATTATTTTAGATGATAAGTGTCCCCATTCTTGGCAAGGATATGGAGATGCATTTTGTCATAGTAAGAAAGCTGATACATAAACACAGCAAAACCTGCATGAGGATAAGTGGTGAGCTCATCAGCATAGCAAAAATGAAACTGTACTTCCTGTAGAAGATTGCCTCAGATGACAAAGACTGTTGTATCCCATGCAGTGCATAAAAAAGAAGAAAGAAAAAAAAAAGCTGCACATGGAAGTCTCTGTGATTGTTAAGATCATATTTTGCAGATAATTATGTCTTTAGAGCTTTCATAGTTGATCACATTCAAAATGTGGCTTGTGTTCACAACTCTTTGAATTTACCATGTATTTGTCTTTGAATCTACTATGTATTTGTAATCATAGATGATTCCTTGGTTTCCCTCATTTTGTCTTCACAAGAAAGAAATGAATTATTAAGGACAAAAAAAAATTACAGTACTTCAGAACCGTGCATCTCCCATCTTGACAACACACTGTATTTGTTATATGAGCAGACACATACTGAAGGGTTAAGATATTGGCATATGAACTCATAGATGGATAGAGTTCTTCAGAGCAGAATTTACATTCCATGCTATATTCAGTTTTAGGAACATTACAAGTACATTTTTCTATTTCAGTTCATAAAGGAAATTTACATACTGTCAATTTTTGATGTGATAAATAAGGAAGTTTTTTTTTTTTTTTTTTTTTCAGGCTTGTGCTGAGATTCTTGAACACTCTGAAGCTTCTAAATACATTGCAGCAGTTCGTGAGTTGGCACGCTGGCATCTTGCAGCAGTTCAGACCCAACTGAATGCTGTAGTCAGTGCTCCTGAACTTCTTGCAGCAGTTCAACAGCCCAAGAAAGGTGAACCTGAAAGGAGGATGGTTATTCCTAATTTTCCTATGGAAGTACAACATCCAGACACTATTGTGAAAGTTTTGGAACCTGATGAAATTCAAAAACCATTACGAGTGAAGAAACCAGGAGCTACAATGGAATTTGGAAAAGGTTGTTTTATGAACTCAGTATTTGCTTGGCTAATTGTAGGCAGAAGGAGCACAAAAATCGAATGAAAGTAATTAGAAAATATGTAGATACATGACACATGCCATCTAACAGTATGTAGTATGGAATTTGTTAGTTTGACTGGAAGCATTTTGCTCATTTGTATTTTCTTCAATTATTTTCATTTAAACTGTGTAGTGGATAATTTCAAATGGAAAGCTCGTGTCTATAGAAAGGTTTAAAGATAGAGTTCAATAAATTTTTCTGCAGGCTAATGACAGCCACTTGTAGAACTGTGTAAGTACATGGTCTTCAATAGGGGTATATCGACAATTTGGCCATTTAAAATTTGGAAATATTTTAAGTCTGTGTATGGGAGGGGTATAATGTATCCACAACAGGTATGCAGCCATCCAAAATTCTTATTTAAATTTTAGACACAAGGTTATTACCAGTGTATAAAGTACCTAGTCAAAATATGTTTATGGCTATCAGCAATACTGAATTAACAATCTTTTCTTTCAGATCAGGATGGCGAAACTACTGTAAAAGTAATTACGTCAGACATATTCACTGGCATCAAAAATGTCTTTCATACTACACCCAAGCCTCAGACTGTTGCACCTTTTGTAGATTCAGGAATTACTGCAGTTGCACAACAGTTTGAAGCAGTTTATAATATTAAAACACCTACATCACCTGATGTTACTTCTACAGAAAGCACAGAGTCTCCAGACATTACTTTAGCAGCCAAACATACTGAATCTGTTGCATCTGTGATGCCTGATGAAGTAATCCATACAACTGCAACTCTTCCATCTTCAGCTGCAGTTTTGCATGACACTGACAAAACATGGAACATTTCCATAATTAAAGAACTGGAGGAAATGAACATGCCTACAACAGCTCACACAAATGTTCGTACACAAAATCCTGAACATATTTCAGCCACAAAAGAATCAGACATTTGGTCACACATACAATTTCATGCAATAAATAAAACTGAAGATGACACTTATTTGACTACTCTAAGGGCACTTAGAGAGCAAAATATTTCTCTTGAGGGTTCACTGAAAGACTCAGTTTTAACTAAAATAAATTTGACAGCTTCAACATCTGTAGTCAGTAATAGCAAACCAATAAAAAGTGATATAAATTCTGCTGAAGTTAATGCTGGGCTATCAACGGTTCTTAAAGATAAATTGGCTGAACATTTTGAAAAAGTATCATTACTGCAAAAACTGAAATTGGAAAGCTCTACTTCTTCCTCTCAAGTACATGGGTACACTTCCTTGAAAATAGATACCGAAAAGTCTCTTTCTTCAAAGAAGTCTGGCTATGAGAATGTAAAAGTCAAGAGACATGCAAAAACAGAAGATAATAAAGGTAATAACATAACTGAAATGGGTGTGTGAATAGACTTGTATTGTATAAGGAGTGTGTTGCAAGCCTTCACCATTTGCAGGCGGTTATGTTCGTTAAAAATTCCATGAAACATAAAACCACAATGCATGACATTAAGACCATGTACAAAAATTGCGTTGTGGTGAAATTGGTAATATATAAATCAGTGAATATCTGACATGATTTTTTTTGTGTGTGTGTGTTCTTGGAATGACATTGCTGTTCCTGACTGAAATTTTTCGAGTGGTAGCACAAGAGTATGTTGCTGTGGTGGCAACAGATGACAGTGAAGAAATAAGTGATCTTTGATTACTTTCCCTTCTTCTGAATGTTCTTTTATGTGTTGTAATATGCCATGATAGCCTGTGTCTCATGCTTATATTTCAAGCACCTATCCAGGAAATATTTGACCTCAAAGAAATGACTGACTAATCCATCTGCCATCTGTAGGGTTTTCTTTACAGCACAGGTAGTCAGTTGAGGCCACTCTACAAATCTTCATCTTCAGTTCTCTGAGCACCCTCATCTATTTAGTGTTCTTAAATTAACTCAGCAACATGAGAGTTGAGGACTTCTGGATGCCATATTTTCAAGATCACTTTTAGTCAGCTGAGGTCACTCCACAAGTCTCAGAATGTTCTTCACCTTTGGTACACTGAGTGCTGTCATATTTTCAATGTTCTCTTCAATTAACTCAGCAGCATGAGAGGTGAGGCCTTCTGGTAATCGGTCTCCTCAAATTCTGAGAATTATTTTCCCAGAAATTATGGCCTGACATGATAATATTCCTTATTTTGTTATCTGGCTTGGGAATCCTCAGAAGTCATGAATTACTTCAGGCCAAAGTTTCCTTCTGTAGCCATACAGTGTTACAGTTTATTTTTGAGCTACCCTCTATTTACTGTGCTCTATGATTTTGGGCATTCACTAGCACTAACAAAAGTGTTTTCACTTACATCCAAGATACTGCTTAAGTTACATGAAGTGTAATAGCTCTTGAGAATTCTGTTATGCTTCACTGGTAGAGCAGCTGCAAGAGTGAGGTGGTATTATTGGACCAATATTCAACTTGGATACTAAGACTGGCAAGATCACAATGCTGCAGGTGCATTGGCATTGTCAAAGAGAAAAAAAACCTTGAATGCCAATTCTTTGATTTAAGGTACAGTTTTCAAACAAAATTTCAGTGACATGGTCTACTGCCTCACCACATCATGACCGAATGGCAGCCATTGCTATATTTTATTTTCCAGCTATACACATGAGGCCATTTTCATCTTTGCAAGAAGGGTCATAACAGCTTATATAAGAAATGTTTGCACTCAACAAAACGCTGGACTTCCCATTTTACCTGATATTGTCTTTGTGGAATGGCAGTAGACTAGCAGTGTTTATTTACATGTCCAGCTTACCTAACACCTCCATTTTCTCTAACAGAAACATCATGCTCTTTTACTTTTTATCATTATGCTCTTTGTCAATATGTACATCATGCATTTAGACATAATTAAAACAAAAGGGCAACATTTGTTTCTAAAAACTGTGAACAGTATATTCAAAGAACATTCTGTATCACACTGTATCTAGGTAGCTGCTGAGTGAGATAGGCAGTAATACACAGTAAGCAGGCCTATTGTTTTTTAATGTGCCTACCTGCAAAGTGTCACTGCATATCATCAAGGGAGTTACAATGGAATGCGTGAGAGGTGCCACAATAATTCTTGGAATAAGTGGAACCATGGTTTGCAAACCTGCAAATGTAGGGGGGTTCTGCTGTATATAAATACAGGTTGTGTGGTACACAGTTTTATTCTTTGAATTAATCAGTATGTAACATCAAATACATCTACTACTTTATTAAATTATTTCAGGTGAAATAATTTAATACATATGGATTAATATTGTTTATTAATTGACCATACATAATATTAGAAATTCAACAAGTTACTTTTCTCTAAAAGTACTGGCAGATCTCTGTTCTTTACATACTTTTTGTGATGTAGTGTTCTTAAATGATAAATTTTCCACTGTTACATGGCTGACACTGATTACACTACTAATATTATTATTGGAAGAATGTAAACTTAATCAAATTCTGAAACATCCCTACAGTTCATACCTTGAGGAACATGAAAGAAGGAAAATGTCAAGGCTATGAAGAATGGAGTTCGCAAAATAGCAGTGCTATAGTTTTAGATACATTACAACTGCAAACTATGCTTGTGTGACTTTAGTTGTTCTTTGTGTCATTTCTTTCAAGTAATCATTTTTTTTCTTTAATCACTAATAAAAAAGCCTTGCGTGATCTGTAACACTGACACCTGAACTATCTTGGTTTCAGAACAAAAAAGCAACAGTACAACTAATGGTAGCAGCCAAGCTGAGCAGTCTGGTGAAATATTGAGAGGTGTTATAAGAACAAACTCGTTGACCTGGCAAACCAAACTACCATCTGGATCAACTCTTAGACCAAAGACTGAAATTACTTCTGTGCAGCCATCAGAAAGGAAACAGATAACTACACACTGGCAAAGGGTATAGGCACATAACTGTAAAATCAACATGCTGTGATGTTGCTATAACGAAAAATCTTTATTTATTTATTTTCATCCATTCAGCCACATATGTGACATTGGACATTCCATTTACAAGTTACATTACATCCTTACATATAAAAATTTTTTAACAGTACATATTAATAATATATAAATATCTATACAACATATAAAGTTTATATCAATACAAATAGCAGGAACAACTTTAAGTGGATATAAACTCTTCTACTGAATAAAAGGAGTGAAAGAGAAGAAATATTTTTAACTCTTTCTTAAAAACTTTATAATCATTTATTTCTTTTAGGGATTTTGGTAAATTGTTATATACTCTTGTACCCATAT
>JGI20166J26741_11705696_pt1 | contig 10804 bp, 6 predicted proteins | sample TergutCu122P5_FD_26741 | JGI IMG/M metagenome (IMG submission 26741) | reverse complement strand
AGCACAGCTCAGGGCCCACATAGTGAAGTTGTGCCGCGAGCTTTCTGAAGACTTGTGACGAATGCAAGGGTTCGTTTGCAAGAGGTTGTGAGGCAAAATGATGGTCACATTGAACATGTTCTTCATCAGGAACAATTTTCCAGCCTATGAGGATTAATTCTGTACCAGATGCCAAATGCTTTTGTAATAATAAAAATGTGTTACATGCACAATCAACGGTATGACATTTCGTGTGCCACCCTCTATATTAAAAAATAACAGATGGACTCTATGAACCCCACAACACAACAATCAAGCTTGCTAACATGTAATAAAACCTTACTTTAAGAATCAAGCTTAATGTGGGAATCTTGAAACAGCTCTAAACACAAAGCCACAAAGTCATGGCTCACAATCAGGGCACTAAAACACTACTGATTTCCTTATGTGTTGTCTGAGACACAATGCATGTCTTTTTTGTCGGCTTGGCCTTTTGTTCTGCTGGCAGTATATGTTCCAGACAATGCTTTTCACTAAGATAGCTTGCATATTCCTTCACATTTCACCACAATGCTCAGTAAGTACTGTCTGTACTACATCCAATCTGAATTAAAATAATACATTTTGGAATGACACAAATTTGTGTGACATATTCAAATTTGGAAACATTTAATGTAATATCCTGTCTGAAAAAGGTCTTCCCCTTCAGAGCATTAGTGACACATCTACTGCAGTACTGTGCCAGGGTAAATACAAATTCTGAAGATTTGGCTGAGACGGGACATGACAGGTCTCACTCTGACAAGTTTAGAAGATCTACAGTATGTTCCTACATTTTCAGTTTTGTTGGAACTAATAAATTTGCCGAAAACTGATCCACAGAAATGACATAGCCAAAGTCAGGAGACACCAAAACTGAATTTTTTAAAAAAAATAAGTATTCACATCACATACTGCTGACTGCTGTTTCCAACAATTCACATGCAAAAGTCATCTAGAAACTTTTTCACAAGTTTCATTTTCTGTTTCACTCTGAGACCCACCCCAGTGACCCACACAATTTGTCATACCCGCCCACAAAAATGGGCACCGGGCTCAATGCAGTAACATCTTGCACAGCATCACTATCTTCAATAACACCTGTACTGTAGTTACTGCACATATAGCCAAGCCATCATTCCCAGTTCAATCATTATCGGAATAAAAATAAGTTGAATTGGAATCAGTAAGTACCGCTAACAAAGCTCTGTCGACTTGTTCCCTAAACAAACCTTACTAATGAATGTCATGCATGCACCAGACTGCCACCTATTTGCTGTAAAGAAACAAGGAAGTTACAGACAGTCAAGGGCGATGGCATATTATCAGTGGTATCAGCCATGTAACGACTGTAGTCACTCTTATTTTCATTTTCACGATACGATGATACACAAAGCAGGCCATGCACTTAGAAAATCCAATTAAACGTTATCTCAGGCTTTCACCACAAAGCAGAAGAGAACTGTGCTCTTCTGGGCTGTTACACAGCGAGTAGTGGTAATTCGTTACCGACATTTCAGGACAACTTATCGGTCCCAAAGCAATGGTAAGGAATCACCACTTCTCCCTGTGTGATAGCCCAGAAGAGCTCAGTCCTCAAATCCAAATAGATCAATTCACATTTCAAGATTAAAAAAAGACAATTTCCAAAGCTGTTCCATACTACAGACAGTCTTCATGTGTATGTACAAATACAAATAGGTGGATTAAATCTGATTCACACTTTACAACAGACAGTAGCACATGCCTTAGAATGCAGTACATGAGCAAACTGAACATTCCAAATTATGGTTAGAAGTGCTTGGAACTCCACACTGAAGGGTTACATAAAAGCAAAGAAAAATGTGAACACATTTGCTTAACGAAATATGAAAAATAAATAAAATATGAGTTTGTTTTTAACAATATAAAAGACACTGATAATTCTTCATATTGCCAGTACTAATATGCAAGGAATTTTACATATCAGACACACCTATGTAAATATGTACAATTAGAAAACAGTGTTAAAATATTAAGCAAGACTGCCAAATTCATATTATGCACAAAAATCTAACCCTCACAAGTCGTACTTACAATATGGATATTACAGCTGTAAAACAAACTTCACATAATTACTCAAATTTCTGTACAATAATAACAACAAATTTCATTGATGAAGTTCACTTAAATTCATCTTTCATACTACATTAAATGTGTGTGCCTATCACATGGCACTCCCCACACTCTGCTATGTGACATTCCCTCTGATATTTACCTCAAACATAATTTCTTCAATGGCAAAAATTTGAACTTTCCGACAAACCTGAGATCAGTGAGCATCCACTTGTACCTTCCTGCAAACAGTAAGCATCACCATCTCATGAACAACCTTGTCAACAGATATGCACAAAATTCAACTGAATGTCAGACAGTATCATCAACTGTACTGATGTCATACAGACACAGCTGTTGTGCTTTAAAGGAAATCTTCTGAGATGAATCAAATCTATGATAATCCCAGGTGCAATACACAAATTTATCTGCCCCTGTCCACCTTAAATTTACGTGATGTTCAATTTAACACCTGAACATTTGAAAGTCTACTGTCAATAGCAACTGAATCAAGACAACAGTAAGAATATAGCTGACTTAACATATACAAAATTACAATTAGCATTCATCTCATTCTTAACTGCCACAAAGCATCTCTCAATTACATACAAAATGATCCAAAATGAAAAACCGAACATTACTGTGTCATGAATTGTGCTGTACAAAAACAATCCCAATTCATTTTTGAAACTGACCATTCACACGCAACACAGATTACAAGGGAGATCTGAACAACAAACAGCGCTGAGGATTTCAGCATTCTGTGATTTAGCACTGTCATTCTGCGAGCAGTTCCTGACATTTCAAAGCATCACGGTGCCTTCATCTTCAGTCTCGGACCACTTGCACCTGAATGTGAGGGTACCACAATCCTTCCAAACATCAGGAGCTACTCACAAAACAACAAAGTCCCAGAAGGTTTCAATCTTCAGCAAAACTGCTGTGAGAACCTCAAATTTCACAATAAATTTAACACTATTACTGTTATGGTCTTACAGCAAAACAGCAATTCACCTCAATTACATTCAAGCAGTGTGCAGGCGAGACAGAAAACCTCTGCTTCTATTCAAGACACCTAACCTTGTTACCATCAGTCACCTGCGCTAACCCACAAATATCAATGACACAACTTAAGCACATCAACCTTCTCTGATGTCATGACTGACAACACACAGTGGGAGAGGGACCAACCAGATTGTCATAATGAAATTTGTTACAAACAACTGAGTTGTTACCACTACAGTCATAGCAACATAACAACACAATACTCAGGTAGGGGTAGGCCAACAGTTCAATATGGGATTGGTTACACGAGCATTTAAAAGTTGGATACATCTGAAAATATAGCTGACCTTTGAGCCCATTGGATGCAAAACTGAAATGTCACAATGTCTACTACACACAACACAACACAAGACAAAACAACACAAGTAAGCTGTGTTAACAGGTACTTCTTGGCTGTGCAACCAGAACAGAACGTGCCAGATGTGCTACCCTGAACGAGGCAGCATCCACTGGAATGGAACAATAGGCCTACTGTGGTGTATGGTAAGCCTGTGCCACCGAAACACATGATAACAAAGACCATGATGTCAAGAACGTCACACTGACTGCTATGTATATGGATGGTACATGGCACTTAGACTGCAACAATTCGTCATATCTTGGCACCATGGCTTGTATCCCATACCAGAAATTAATGGAGCTTGCTTCACAATGGTGTCTGCTGCAAACTGATCATCAGGTGCTTCTCTAGAGGTCCAAACATACACAAATCAGTGGATGTGAAACTGCTAACCAGACTTGACACTGCTTATGGCTCTACAGCTGCAAACTTACTGATCACCCTGCCAGCAGTCTTGATCTCAAACCCAATGAATTGCACCTGGCTGGTAAGCAATTTGCAGCAGATGGCTACACACACCTGACACCAGTTTCTTCTATGTCAGGATACAAGACTTCATGCCATGGTGGAACATGACTACATGGAGGTTTGATGTAAAACATGTACTACCATGTGCCATGTATACAGCAAGCACAGAATAAAGTGCTTGGCACCAGCGAGTTTGCAGCTTCCTGGTACATGATGGGACTGTGATGGATAGAGTGCTACAGAGTTGTTATGCTTCGTCTGAGCACCTGTTAAAACACAGCTGTAATTTGTGTTGTGATGTTTCTCAATTTATAAGGCATAAAAAGCTATGATTTAGAATTGCACCTTGTCATATAACAAACCCAAATACAGACAATATTTGGGTGTTTACGATACATTAATAAAATGTGCTAATAAATACTATGCAAAGCAAGTTTCTTTTATCACACAAAATTTGTGAAGAATTACAGTCTACAACAGCAAATAAAATGCTTGCATATACAATCTTAATACTAAGGAGTCTGGAATTAAGCACAATATTTGCCTTGTTCCACACCAATGCAATACTAGCGTGTGTGCAACTTTAGCAGCAATCTTACATGTGCTCACGCTGATGGATGTAGTATATGCATACTGAATGTGTGAACGGAATGAAATACAAACAGAAGAACACATGATGTTCAGGCTAACCACGATATTGCAAGGCTCAAAAGTTACAATCACCGTAAAATGAACTTACTAATCATTCCCATGAATTGGCAACTTACAAGTATTATGACACAAGTGAAGCCTGTATGTAATCATACATAATACTAGACAGGAAGATTATGAAAATCCCATCAAGTATATCTAAATCACCGAACATTACCTCCCATGAGTAAATTAATGCTGACTGGAATAAATCAGTTTCTACTACCTGCCTGATGTTCAGTACAGCCTGCCCACTAGTCCTCTAGGGTGAGCTAGATGAATCCAGTTCACAGTCCCTCAACCTGTTACTTTAATGTCCATTTTAATACTATTCTCCCACCTGCAAATAGATCTCTTCCCTTCACGTTTTATAGCCAGAATTCTGCATGCATTTTGAGGTCCCTCATACACACACACTACATACTGCAATATGGCACTGCTCAGAGAGCTGAAGAGTACAAATGCCAATGTAAAACTTCTAGCAGTTGCTGTCATGCAAGAAATTCCCAGCTTTAATGGAATCTGAGGTTTGTTGTCATGTGCTCAAAGGCCTCCCACTGGTCTATATCCCGAGCCAAAGTCAGGCCAAAAGTAACTTGTTTGGAGCATTATGCTACTTTACTAGAAAGGTTTCAAGTGACACACACACACATACATACCTAATACCCTCCTGTATGACTGTACTAACGGTGGAATGATGTCACAGACAGAGAGAGGGTGCATGCAGAATAAGGAGAAGGGGACAGTGACACTAGGAGTAGGTACAAAGGATTCTCCAATCCTGAGTAAGAGCCACCTGGAGCCTACTACACAATATGTGCAGTGATCTGTGCCACAATGGTCTCTTGAGGTTTTTAAACCATGCAGCACAGGTCTTTCATGATGCCTCAGAGAACATACCATCTCCATCTTCAGAGTGACAGTATCTGAAGACAAGGAAGGCATGATCTTCCAAATCATCAGAACAGCACTTCACTACGAGCTGTGGAAACTGAAACACCACAATCATCGGAGCAACTACCATGGGGGGGATTATAATAATAATAATGAAAATTGATGCTACATTCTGAAGCACAGACGTAATCTCAGAAAAAGCTGTAAACTTTCCACTTGTACTTCAGTCTTTGTTTTATGCTCTACACATATCAGAATATTATGCCTTGTTCAGACTTTAATGTAGGAAAGAATACTGGGGGGTGGGGGTGGGGGCAGGGGAGAGAAAATTTTGTATGGTGGCACAAACTATATTGCGGGTCCTCCGTCATCTAAGGCTTTGAGGTGGCCCCCTACTGTGAACCTCTGCCATAGCACTCATAAATTACCATGAAAAAACATATGTATATACCCTCAATTTGCTTTATCTGACATAGAATTGTATACGGAAAGGTTCAAAACATCAGAAAATATTTGGAAAAGCATTCTTTTGACTTGTATCACATCACACATGACCTGAACCATACATTACACTGCTGTGAAAACTGCAGAAATCACAATGCCAATATGCTTGTATTATTCAATGCCATTTGAGAATCATATGACAAAGCCTGTATTTCAGTGTTCACACATCAAATGGTCCTACAGCTAAAATGGGCAAGCACATCCTGCATATAATATGAGATCATGATACACAAAATATTTTTTTTTTTGCAAGTTGCTAAATAAATCCTTTCTTGTTATGGCAGTAACAGTTTTGTAACCAACTTGGTTACATTTCATTTCACATCAGTCTCTTAAGATACTGTATTAAAATCATCACACCAGCAATAAATACTTAATGAGAAGTCCACTGTCACTCTGCTGCTGCTAGAACATGAGATAACAGCAGCACATGGGAAAAGTCTTCTGCTGACACCACACTGTGAGATTCAACATACACTCACATGCATTTCCTTCAAACAGCGAAACATAGATGTCTGTCTCAGTCTCATCTATACAACAGGAGGCAAAGGTTGGGAATACATAATACAATAATGCTAAGTGTTGTTCTTGAGACTAGATATTGATCCTTCTATAAAAATCCATATGAATCTGAGTATTTGCTCTCTAATGAGAAGAAATATCTTGCTGCCAAGTTAGAACATACAGACGGCTTCAGCAGCCTCTCATTTAATTGTTCTGCAACTCCTTGTTAAGTTGCAATAAATGCCAAAATGTTACAAATCCAATTCAGCCTGCTGCAGAACCTGGAAGTGAGTAGGATTCCAGCATGCCTTTTTTTTTTTGGTAAAAGCCTAAAAAGTTATCAAACTGATGAATCTGCCATGCAAATGAACTCTGTGTAATTCAAATACATGGAAGAGTATCAACATTTATATAAACAAGCAGTACCTCATACATAATAGTCTACAGTATACCTATTTAACTTTCCATTTGATTTTGAATCTAGGATTTCAATCGTGAACACAACACAAGAAAGAAGAGTGTTCTCCACCGAAAGCCAATGAATCACCTGCCTGCCTGTAATGCCAACAACGCACACAATGAATACATTGGCCTGCTGTGATGAACAGTCTGCCTCCTCGTGTCAAATTCTTCAATGCATTCGTTCATTTCCATCCCATTAGGAACTTAATATGTATAAGTATTTATTTTTTTAATTTATAATTTTATGTCAAAAATCCCACTTGCTTGACTAAAATACCTTGCAAGCACAGTGGTGTATGGCAGTACAATACTGAAGACACAAGTCATTTGTGATCACCGTTGTCTCCATAAGAGCAAGGGTTTTATCTGATATGCTGCACAATCAAGGGAGGGGTCAATTATTGCTTCTCCAATTGTTTTCATTTTAAATAACGAAAAAAACAGGTCATGAAAAAATCATTACATATCATGAAATGAAGACAGGCAAAAGAAAAACATGCCACTGTTTTGGACCCAACACTGATTGATTGGCATCTGGAACAGTTCTTAAGATTACATCAATACACAAGTCATTAATGAAGTAATAAATTAAGACGATTCTATGTGCGGACTTTCGTTAATTGGGCCGTTCCCCAACTTCCTGTTGGCACCGATTTGCAGCATGAATTGCGAACTCTGCCAGAGGATTAGATGCCACACTGGGCTCTGCTCGGCCAGCGCTCCTCCTGCCCGCAGCATTGGACCGGTGGTGACCGCCCTCTCCTACACCTTGATTTGAAGACTCATCATAACCAGAGTCTGAGGATGAGTCACTGTACGATTTGGACAGTTTGCTACCTTTCATACCACTGCTGCTATCCTCACATCCACCAGCAGCACCATCCCCTGTCCCTGCGCCCATACCAGCAGATGCAACTGCTGCCTTTTCTTGCTGTTGATTCTTGCAACCACGGCATGGCTTCAGAAATCTGGGATCCACTATTACAGCACCATATGGTCCTTTGAAAATTGTGCCACAGCAAACCTTTTCTCTAAATGAAACAATTTTTGGAAAATTACATACATTAACACCAACCTAATAACTGTGCACGTAGTGTGATCACATACACACGCAAAGATGCACTTGCATATTTAAAGTACCCTCAAAACATCTTCAGGGGGATGCCTCAAGGCTTGAAGGCTCCCATGGAGCAGTGTGTAAGCTTCCAATGGAAATTACCTTCAAGGGAATAGCATTTAGATACATTTTCATTAATAAAGTACTTTTTTAAAACTAGTCTCCTTACATAATAACCTCACATTACTTTTCTCCCCAGCCCCCATTATTAGTGTTCATCAAATCCGTCAACCTTTGCTTCTAAGATGTCTGCCAGCAGTGTCAGAGTTGCCACTAACGGTATTCACTGCACACAATAATGGCCTCTTCTGCTACCCATAATGTGCCATTTCAAGTGTCCCTTCATAAACACTATCACAGTGTTATACTTCCCCTGGTGAATGGTGAGGAGCAAAAGCTAATACAGTAAAACTGATTTTACATTTTTCCACATTTTAAGTACATTTCATACGGTCCCAACTACATGCCCATAACCACAATTCTACATTTCCCCAGAAATTACATTCAATTACTTCACATTATCCTGGAATTTACATTTCATGTTCCTAGTCCCAGCTACAGAACACACTTAACTTTATGTTTTACAGTTTTCTTCTCAGAACTTTTATTTGCATCTGGTAAGTCAGTGAATCTCTCAAAACCAAATAGTAAAGTAGTTAAGAAAGCACTTGTATAGATAGCAGTAGGTTCTAAGGGAATAGGTATCAAGTTTCAAATCATCGACAGTAGTTGATACCAATCGATCGTACAAGGAAATACCGCTGTGCATATTTAGTCTTGAATTGTACATCAGTTTTTCAGACCAACTTATATTGTGGAATGAGCTAAATATCAGTAAGAAGGGTGAAATGTATATTAAAAAAAGTGGAAATAATTTACAGTGAGTAACATAACAGATATTTGAGTGCAAGCTGATGCACGTACTGGAACGCATGTTGACCTGGCATCAAAGTTGGAACTTCCAGTGTCCACATTAAACACAACTGTGAACATCATGAATCAAATAAAGAAATTATATATAATGTGGGACATTCTGCCAGCATCAGAAATAACTGACTCACCACTGGAGAAATGCAATCTACTCTTCCTACACAGTTTTGGTTATGATCAAAATACATCACTAGGTTACTGTCTTCACTTTGTTCCTGGCAACAAACAACACTCCCCCCCTCCTAACTCTCTTTTAATGTTTTCAGTTTAAAATGTGGGTACCCAGCTGCCATGTGTGTGCTCACACAGTGACAATACTGCAAGGCAGTTGCTCCCAATTTGCATGTGTGTATGACATTGTGTGTAGATTGTAACACTGTTCCAAAAATTAGTATTTCAACTGCTTGAACAAGGTCCTTAGTTACAAGGCAATCCACTTGCTTTTTGAGTACATAATTCTCATTTCCCAGATTTTACACCACTTCTAGATGGTTCCCACCAAAATGTAACATCAGGATATTACGGTAGTATTTATGCAGTCAACCAGTTACTCATACCTCAGTTACCTTATATACATGGTGGTAAGATGAACCAAATGCAAGCTGACCTGATTTTACACACACACAAAAAAAAGTAACACTTCTAACACTCCAATGATCCTGCTACATGTTCCAAAACCCAGCTACTCAGGCCAAAACTGAGCTACCACTCCAACCTGGTGTAAATATGTGGCACATGACATTCATCATTGACAGGCCATGGTCCTTTGCTACCAACTGTGTTTAGCTGCACATGGCTATGGTTCAAAATGCTGAGGAGAGGTACATAAGTGAAACTAATGTACAGAATGTAGCACACTGCTCTTTCATAGTAAAATATGTCATTAACACTCCATACTCAAGTAACATTACTTCCTGTATCAACCACCTGCAAGTAACAATGATTCAAAAATGAATGATTTTCAATGACATACTGGAAAAGCATGACTTTCAATCAAGTTAACCTTTAAAGGACAAAAGTTACGTTTGCGTCACGCAGCCTTGTATCCCCTGGCGGCCGAATGTGACGTTTAAGTAACGCCGTGCATGCATAACGTTTTTCAGTGCTCACGGTGTTTACTCGAGCAAGAACCCCAAACAAACCCACTGTGGGTCTCATAAAAAGGCCTGGTATTTGTCAGGAACAATGATGACATTTATGGCGGTCCAGGTTTCGATATTATTTATGAGCACACTTGACCTTTGGGGATCAGCTGAGGGAGTGAAAGGCAGGACATATTAGACAACAGTTTGAGCCTGAAACATAGAACTTCGATGACGCAAAGCTGTATTTAGTATTCTGGCAGCCTTTGTAGAGGTATGGCGCATTTCGATTGTTTTGTAGTGGCAGACTGGCGTATACGTGACAGTGGCAGATTGGCTATAAACAGCAATGCACATTTTTTTTACAAAGTTTTTTTTTGTCAAAGCTGCAAGTGTTACTTCTCATGGTTGTGTTTGTTGTTACAATATCAGTGGTGAACTGGTATATATTGCATAAATTCAGTGGCAATTTGTAGGGGAAGTACCCCTTCCTCGTTGGTACTGATATTTTTCGTCATTGTTTACCGACAGTTTCGTCTGCAGTTCTTTCTTTTTGAAGCATTATTTAGACTTTATACAAGTGGTGCATTATTTGATTTAGTTGGGACCTTTTATAATGGAACCTCACAAACGAGC
>JGI20166J26741_11705585_pt1 | contig 10804 bp, 5 predicted proteins | sample TergutCu122P5_FD_26741 | JGI IMG/M metagenome (IMG submission 26741) | reverse complement strand
AATATCCTACACGAAATAAGAAAACGGAAGGCTAACTGGATTGGTCACAGCTTACATAGAAACTGCCTTCTAAAACAAGTTATAGAAGGAAAGATAAAGGGGGAGGTGGAAGTGGCAAGAAGACAAGGAAGAAGATGTAAGAAGCTACTGGATGACCTTAAGGGCAGGAGAGGATACTCTCATTTGAAGGAAGAAGCTCTAGATCGCACTATGTGTAGAAATCGTTTTGGAGGAGGCTTTGGACCTGTCATAAGACAGGCTACTGAATGAATGAATGAATGAATCCTTTATGAAATCTGGGGTTTTCATGGCATGAAGATGTAGACTGTGGTCTTCAGGGTTACCTCAGTGGTAACAATGTTCTGAGGGGACATGCTGTCTCCATCTTCACAGCAGATGCCACATCACCAACAACAACCAAACTTCCAAACTTAATTCCTCCTTTTCCTTTCTTTTTTATCACTTATTTCACATGATGCAGCCAGTCACAACACAGAGTTTAACAAATTAATACGTAATACATCAACAACCAGAAAGACAATTTACATGGATAATAAACTCAAAATGTATGGCTTAATGACACTTTGAATGTGAAGTTCATCTAAAATGCTATGTAAAAGTTCTATTCCTACCTTAACCAAAATATAATACCTCCCACATGATCAACTGCTTACTGCTGTTTGTGGTAATAATCACTGTTTAGTGTTGTACCATACAAAACACACGAGTACATTGTGTAGGTAACATGAATTTTTTTTTTATGTTACAGCAGTACATAATGTTCAGTAGTGGCTGTCATTCTGTATGGTGCAAAGCAATGAATGTGTCCTGCTACAAGTATAGCCCACTGAAATGCACGCGCACACACACACACACACACTAAAACAACTTCATCCTAAACATTTAAACATTTACTTTTCCCACCAGTAAAACTGCATGGGTAACAAGAAGACATCAAAGATTTAAAATAAATAAATAAAAAAACAAACAAACAATGCGTATAATATACAAACTCCCAATGCAGTCCACAGTCCAGACCTTAAGTGCCTAAAACAAATGTTGTGGTCATGTGGTCAACATTGCTGCTTCATGTTTTCAAAGTCATAATCTCAGATAAGCACTATGATAATGCATCAAATTTTGCCATTATCCTTTCCTTCCACACTGTTTCAAATTCATTATTCATTACTCCTCCTACCATACAACATTAGTCTAGTCTACTGAAATAACTATTAAATAAATTGTAAATAGCTGGATATATGCCCATGTTCATTTATAATCAATTAAACATGATAAACTGTATCCAGTTTATGAACATTAATACATCTACATGTCAGTCTACATTCTACAATTCCACAGTATTTCACAATTTCCTTTGGGAATGTGACAAATGCAAGAGGAAAAGAAAAAAGATGAAACAATTATTCAAAATGCTGGACATAAATGCCAGAAGAGGTAATGATGATATCAAGGGATGAACTTATACCAAAATGCAATGCATCTCCACTAAATGAGCCACAAATACATATGTATGTACATGCCGTATTCAATTAAAAATATAAGATGGCATACCCGTGCAAGGTTTGAACCACATTATCTATATGAGGACAAGTCTGTGTGCATTTTGTATTAAAACTAATTTTAGTCTGAACATAAAAAGTGGCATAACTGTACATATGCACAATACACAAACCAAATGTCAGATAATATAATAAGGTAAATAATTATGATTCACATCATTTAAATCACAAATAAAATGAAAACATACTTCTATATCCCCGCAACTAACAATTAAAATAACCCTGGATAATGGTGAAGTACTACCGTGGTAATGTAAAAGCCAGTGCGGACTTCTTTAGGCCAAAGAATGTATTATTTAAAAACACATCATTCTTCAAATAACACTTTCAACAATATTTTAATATTGGAAAAACATCCATACATCAACCTAATAGTGTCAACCAAATATCCTTTGGAAATATGAGTGTTTAAAAACATTTTAAACAAATGTTAGAAATGCAACTTTTTCACATAGTGAGGGTTTTTTGAATGAAAATTCCGGAAGAAATAAACGCTTTGTTGATAAATGTCAGCACATACTCTAAAAGATGCCTAGATACATTGAAAAAAAAAAATTGATTCAATCCAAACTAATGTTCACAAGTTTCAATGAGTGTTACCTAACATCAAACACAAAGATTCCAAATGTTAAACATTCCTGTAGGTAAAACTGGCCTGAACAACTCATTATCGCCCTTAAATCTACAACACAATATGACTAAAATTAAACACGAATAAAAAATTTGGGATATATTTGAATTACAAGTAGACTAAGTGCATTCTTCAAGTTACCAGTCATGGTTGAACAACTTGATGCCTTACTCTAATATTTCCGACTACAAGATCGTCCATAATACGTTCCTAGCCGCAGAAGGTATTAAATAACACTTTCCTTAAGTTACGGAAAATAATCTTAAAAACTTCTGTAATAAAAATACTCCAGTAAAGTTTAGATTTCATAATAAGTTGTTGTAATATAAATGCTTTGTCTAGTCTCCATTTTGGTTTATCTCATACTGTTGTATCAAGTGGTTTATGCTCTGAGCGAAGAATTTAGCTCAGGATAATGACTAGTATGCCTTTAAATAGACTCGGAATATCATAAAAGTGTGTTTCAGACATGTAATACTTGTTCATTAGTAAGGAAAATACGATTATTTCGTTACGAATCCAATCATCAAATTCAAGGCAAACGTCAGCTCCATAGTCGACATGACGCTACCAACACCCCATCCCCGACCGCAGACCCCAGCAGATTGGAATGAATTACAGGCTATTCTTCAAAATTAGTGAAGCACGTTAGTTGACATTGATTCCCACGTGACACGGTTGGCATTTAATGAACGCGCTTAAGATCGAGCCGTCCCAGGGAGCATTCCTTCATCGAGAGTAGTCTGCTACGTGCAGCGTAATACAAAGCAAGGTTCATTGACATTGTTTCCTAAATCTTAATACATTTCCTGTTATGTTTCTACTCACCAATTATCCAATTTAATCAGTTCTTCTGGCTTTTTAGTTTTTCGGTCTGCTTTCAACCTAAGAGCTTCAGGATATAACTTCAAAACATGTTCGAATTGATTTGATGTTCCTTTAGCGAAGAAAGTTGCTGTATCTTTTACGGAAGCCATTATGATAACTACACTTCACTGGCAATACGGTAGAGAGCAGCACAACAGTTAGGTCAGCCCGGTGATTGTTCTACTCGCAAATCTAAAGAAACTAATTTAATTTGGAATCGCATATTATCACAAAAATAAGACAAGATGCAAAATAAAATACATACATGACCTTATGCTACGAACATTTTTGTCCAAATCGCAATTAGTGTGAGATGCGATGAAAGTAGGTTTCCACCTCGGATGCTGCAGGTTTTTCTGATCCTACAGGGGAAATCCATTGACCTAGAAATTGAAAGGGGTCATCTGCAATGAAATGAATAGAATTACAATTTCTTCCCAAATAATTAATAATTAAAATACGCGGTAAAAATGTCTGTTGACGTATACTAATGGAATTAAAACACGAGTTTAGTGATGGGATTATAATTCCATGAGTTAGGTCATAATAAGAGAAGTTCACCAGTTTTCATTTCTAATGTAATCATTACTCTGTGCACAAAATAAACACATCGTCAACTAACAATGCATTTTACATGATTCATGGATCACAATATTTTCTATGCTGAAGAGGTTGTATACTTTCATATTGTTTTATATTATTAATAATTCAGATTACTGAATATGAGGAGATTACTAATCATATGATGCACTGTTTGGCTCCTGGAAGCTAACCTTCAATTTACACAGCAGACAAAATGAAATGTTCTGCAATGTGAAATATTACTTTCAGATAAGTTACCTATTTTATATTGTTACTATCCAATATCATCATGACACAAGTATTTTGAAAGTGGGGAGTCACTACATGGTGTCCTGCTGCCTTAGGCAAAAATATTGAGGGGGGGGGGGGCTGAACACACTGTGGCAGTTCTAATGTAAGGTACAATTTATGCAAGAAAAAACTGTAACAGTCTGTCTGTTCTACCAGCCTTTTCCTCAAATATCTAAATTTTCAGTCATATAGATATACCTGAACCTGATTTTTAAGCTTTCCCACAAGAAGAGGTTTCAAACAAATTACGATGTTAGACACCATGTCTGGTTTCATCCATTAATTTACGAACACAATTACACTGATATAAGACTAGATAATTACAGCATGTAAATATAAATAACAAGAAATACAACTTAAAGTAAAAACTCAAATATCAGCAACAATAGTTGTTTTACTGTCAGAACAACTCTTAAAGGTATATAGTACCAACAGTTCTCATTGTGCAACAGTCTATGAATCATTAAAACAGTAACACTTGTAGGAAAAAACATTACACAATTCACATCAAAAACTAAAACCAGAGACAGTATTCTAGTCTTATGAAGTATGGTCCATTTTTTGTGCATCTTATACACTGCTACAGCATATAGATCTCACAATTGACAATACATTTGGCCACTGTAACAAAATATTCCACAATAATAAACATATAACACTCCATTCTACCTAACAATATACTCTGGTTTGTTTTGTTTATTGTCTATGAGCACTACATACAGTAACTCCCAAACATACACTAGTTCCTTAACAAATATATAAATGCTGTTTCAAAACAGACTGTTCTATTTGTTATGAATTAATGTAATGTTTGTCATTTACTATTAAAACACAGCTAACCCTGTTTCCAGGAGTCATACTATTCTGGGCACCAAAATCATACTTGGTAGAGGCATATTTCCTGAACAGATACAATGACAGATTTGAGTGTTTCACAGTAATGACTACAAAGTTTACAGTCACTGTGTAGTTTAACTAGACTAGTACAAACATTTCAGAGCCACATGTAGCCTCCATATTTAACAGACTCTGCTCTTCTACCCTGAAGATAGTATCAACAGGTTTCTCTGAAACATCAGTCTCAATCTACAGCAGTACATCGCATCACTTCCCAGAAGACAGTAATCTCCACATTCACAATTCTTCAAAACTGACTCTAATGATCATTATCTATCACATTCCTCCACTCTCCTGAATGCACATACAAAGATGGTCTGAAGACATTCAATGCTTTGTGTACTTACCACAAACAACACTGCTGCACACAGTGAAAAGCCATGGAACTGCATAAAAAATCTGACTCTTTAACACTTTACTTTTGGAATGTAAATATAGTTCCATTTACAAGACAGTCCAAGAGGTATGGGTCCCCACTATATTAGTGACTTTTCTTTCTCTTTTCAATAAATTAATACCATAATTTTCTTGCTTTTCAGACTGTGTATTTTTTGTCCAAAATTTTATTTATTCTTCATCAATGAAACAGACCCAGCAAACGAGGAACTGAGTACCTGCTGCATGAACCTAGTGTCCCTAACAACATGTAGATATATAACGCACATTTATCATGTTTTTGTCAAGATTTTGTCTGCACATAAAAGACACAATACAGTTTGGAGGTTTACATTCCCTGCTGTGAGACCCTTGCATCCTACAAAGAATAAAACTGCTATCCACATTTCAGCATTTGTCAACATCAACACACACTCTGCTATCAGTTCATTGGTCAGAGACTTTCAGTAATTTATTTGGCCAATTAAACAGGAATGCAGCTTTGAATTGTGTCATCAGTTTTCATAAAACAAATCTCAAAGCACAAAATGGTGGTCCCAATTAATTTGTCACAGTGTGCAAAGCAAAAAAGAGGCAAAAATATTCCTTCAAATTGTTGCAGTGTGCCAGAAAGATAAATATGTCCCTTCTAATGAACTCCACAGACAGAAGCAGAACATCTTTCCACCATATACTACAGGAATAAGAAGCATTTTATGGATATTAAATTTTTGTGAAGTCACATTTGCTATTTAACAACAAAGGTCAACGTAATTAAATGGTTTAAAGTAATTCTGATAAGCTGATTCCAAGTCTGAATAAAAATGTTCTATAAGCACATTTACAAAAATATGGATTGTATACTGAATGTTAGCAGAATTGGTATATAGTGGTTATGTATCATGCAAGTGTGTGAGAACATGTTGTTCTGTTGATTAGCAGAAGTTATTCTCACTTAAAAACGGCATTACCCAAAACTGCATAAATGGTATGTTAATGCATTTTGCATACAAACCAGAATTGAAAACAAAAAAGGTATGCACTACAGCATGATGACTGTCATTTTTGTAATTAGCATACACAATTTAGACAAAACCAGACTAATTCATACATTTTATACACAAACAAATGAAAGTTTGTTGTACACAACAGCATGCATATATATGACAATTCTTCCCTTACAGAAAAGTGGAACCAACTGGAGACACACTTTGTCTGTTGTTGGCATATACTAGAAACAAGATATGGCACACTGCATCAGCTTTCAGGTTTAGGTCCCATACACAAGTTAAGGTTTCTCAACACTTTATCAAACATCACAGTTGCAGTCTTCATGTTTGGTGAATCTGGTAGTCACCCAGGTGACACCTCTAAAGATCTGGCAATGGGCAGGATGTGGGAGGCAACAGCCTACTCATGTGGAGGAGGACCACAGATCTATGTAGTGCCAGATCTACATAAGGGTCCAGAATGTTCCCGAAGATGGCACCTCTAACGTTCACCAAAATGTTAGAAAACCTTTCCTCTGTGCAGCCCAAACCCGAATGGTGATTCCATGCACTGAACACCTATCCTGAAAGGCTAAGGACTAGAATATGGCACAATCTATCACTGTCAACATCAGTTGTCACTGTCATCATCATTGTTGTTGTTAAAGGAGGCGGAAAAAAGTAGAAATAACAACAGCACTGACATATGACCTGAATGACAAAAATGTTATCACAGAACCGATCTCATTACTACAGTAAAGAATGCACAGTCCTGTCATACGAAAGATGCTATATGAACCTTTTTACTATCAGTTAGTTTTGACAATGCATGTGACTGCCTGTACTTGTGACCTTCATTACATACTTACATTTTCTTTAATGCATTAAAACAACGAAAGGAACAAAACCTTCCCTGCAATGCTGATTACAAATATCTCACTTGTTATGAAAATTGAAAACACCTAATCAAAATACAGGGAATAATAATTCATTCAAAATAAAGTGACATGTTCAGGCACAGGCACCTATCTACATGCTGCAGTCATAATTACATCTGCCACTATACTTACTACCATAACCTTACAGAGACTTTTCTCAAAATTAATGATGCACTTCATGTCTAGTATGCAAGTCCTTAAACCTCTCATCTTTCTTTGACAACCACGTACCTTTTCAGTTATTTGTAATTTTCACAACTGACAGCAATTTCATTGTGGATGTTCTAATTTCTGTACTTTGTATCCTCAAATCTTGCTTAGTCTCATACCAGAGATCCACTGGACAACAAAACAAGGTAACATTTATCTCAGTGCTGATGCACTCAGTCAATTTAAAATCCAGTTGCACCCAGCATAAATCGGATTTGTTCAAAGGATAACCAAAAGGTGAGAGACCAAGGAGCCATTCGAATCCACACAGGTAGGAATCCCTTATACAGGGCAAATAAGCCTTCATTCCGAACAGTCTTCATGAGGCAGTCCACAGATGACTTGTAGATGAGGCCACTACCAACACAAAAAAATACTTTTTAACATCACAGAGTATTTTTGGCCTAATACCCATTATTAAGAAAAGGACAGTGTCAGGCATCCCCACCCCACTCCTTCACAGCATTCCAAATTCTGAACCAGCTGACAGATTTTCTTGAATGGTAGTATGAATATTATGCCAGTAGAAGTCACCCCATGACCAGCAAAACAACAACATGAGAACTTACGCTGTGCGAGAAACTAGAAACATTTAATTGGATGTTCTAAAATGATGTATGGCAATAGATTTTTAAAAATGTACAACATTTGCTAAGTGATTGATTAACATGGGGAGTGGAACGGAGATATAGCATAAACATCTCAAATGTTATGCATGAAATATTGTTTGTACATCTACAACTAAAAACACGGCAACTCTGCAAACCCTGAAGTCATATCTGACAAATTTAACAATAAACATGACTAATATTTTGGGCACTGTCCACAGTCTTGTGTTGCTCCCTCCCTCCATCTCCTCTTTTGTACTTTAAAAGTTACAAGACGACTCACAATGTCCACAATAGCAACCATGTTTACTGTCACATATCATCACACTTACACTTAGCTTAAATTTAATGTTGACAGGTTATGTACTTCACAATTTCTTCATAAAAATAAAACAACAACAACAACAACAACAATGACAACGACCACGACGACGACGACGACAACAACAACAACAACAACAACAACAACACATATGCAGAACTAGAAACAAATGCAACAGGGAGGTATGACTGATGATTTCTGTTCATACTTCTTGCTGTTTGTCAAATGAACACTGTGCTATGCAAGAACCATAAAAATGTCTTGTAAATGTAATACACTTTAAACATCTTGACACTTCATATTTGGATAATGGCTTCCTGCAAAATTGTTTAGGAGCATGCCTCATACTCACATACAGCACAGATATCACCAATACTGCACTAAATCTAAGGTTCTCAATCTCAGAATTTTGAATACCAAAATGCACTTTTTGGATTAATGATTTACACCAAGAATGTGGACAAGCTTCTGTAAATATCAGAATTTAGAAGAAAGTAAATATGATATAACTATGACCATTACTATACATTACACAACCTCTTAACACAGGATGAATAAGCTACAAACCAACACATTTCTTACATCAGTAACATTATTTATTTGGTACGTGAAAGTACAAGGCAAAATACTTTTACAGCGAAATAAATTAAAATTAGTATTAGTTTCAGTATTTACCATATGCATTTTTTTAAATAACACACACATGCACACACACATAACACAAAATTACAGCTTTAAAACAAAGTTTCAAGTTTCTAAATTACATACAAATATCTACACAAAAAGTTTTCCATGTTCTTAATTAAGTTCCACGTGTGAAAGATATAAATAAAATTGGCTACAACATGTAACCAGAATGAACAACAACATTGAACCAAAAATAATGCTAATTATAGAACAAATGTACAAAGACGACTTGGAAGAACCCTGAAAAGACTCTTGGACGAGGCTTGAACAGGTCTATCATGGCCTAACTTGTAATGGATGATAATGATGATGATGTGCGTAAGTAGCATCCGTATCGACACTAGACTGGTCAGTACACTGACTGGACTACTGGCTGGCTGACCACAGAATATAATTTCTGACATGAAGAGAAGTTTTTCTCTTCTTCATAGCAATCACAGCAACAGCTCACCCACCCACCCACGCACCTATCCAGTGCATATCGGGTGCTATTCTGCTGGAGTAAGTTGGCCAGGGCATGAAGCTGACCACCCACCTCCATCCAGTGCTCAGGTTAAGAATTGGTGGAGCTGTAACCCCACTTTCCACACATCACCATATGACATGCAATTAGATGCTGGGAATTTACCATTGGAAGTCTATTCCATACATAAAACCATGAACACATATGCATATAACTTAATAGCTGATTGACACGGCAGAGTCAAAAAGTCCATGCTATCCATTTATCAATGTAAAAGTCATCGCTTATCACGCAGTTGTCAAAGAGGTTTACTTCCATTGCCACACATTTCTGTTAGTTGACACACTACTACAGGAGGCACTGCTGCTTCCTGTAGTGGTATAACCGTAGCCCAGTTAATTGCTTCTCCTGACCAGAATCTGTGCCCCTTTAAGCAAACTGCCATTCCTGGTCAGGCCATTCGTTCACACCAAAACAGCTGTCATGGTGAGGTTAGCACCCCAGATGTCTTGCACATGGCAAAAAAACCTCTGCAGATTCTGTCCATGAGATTGCCCTTTCAAAGTATGATCTTATACAAAGGTCTCTTCATCATGTGCTAGAGATGGCACTCCCTTCCATGTGACATCCACTCCAGTGACAGTCAGCCCTCCATAAAACACCTACACCATCTGTTCACTGCAGTCTAGCCAATGACCTTGTTAATGACAGCTTCCCAGATCATGTGGCAAATTTGTGAGAATGGCTTGCCCAGTCATACATAAAACTGAATGTTTGCTCTCTCTTCAAATTGTGACACCCTGGTGTGCAGAATTCTCAAAATAACAAAATTGCCGAACCAGACAGATTCTGGCGAATTTCGTATGCTGACTGAGTGTGCAAACAGTTACAAATCTCTGTGTGTACTGTCGGCACACATCTACGCATGCTCAGACATGAAAACTCACACAAATGCTTTGTCATTCAGCAGCTGTTCAAAACATACACAGACTTTTTGACTCTACCACACATACCTTCTTAAAATGACACACCAACAACAAAAATATGTATTACTATGACAAAAGAATAAATCTGTCTTCTCACAGTCCAAATCTCTGAAGATGTAACTTTGTGCCGATATGCTACAGCATAACTTTAACCCACAACTACTGGCTTCCACTTCCTGCTGGTTCATTTAACATATTATCGTATCAGTGCCACCCATTCAGCTGGTCACCCACTCATGCAACACAGTAGCTGCAGGAAGTGACAAAAAACAATAGTTGGAATGTGCCAGACTTCGGGAGGGTGTTCCTTGTGTTAAAGTATACCGATATAACCCAAAACACCTATGTCCAAAGTTGAACGGTTACGGAGATAATGGC
>JGI20166J26741_11705251_pt1 | contig 10808 bp, 8 predicted proteins | sample TergutCu122P5_FD_26741 | JGI IMG/M metagenome (IMG submission 26741) | reverse complement strand
GGCAAAAAACACACACACACACACACATATATATATATATAATATGTTTCAACACACATAATTCTTTAACAAGATGTATCAGGGTAGCGTTATAAGAGTACTATGAACACAATAAACTGCCAAACTGAATCAGTGGAACCACTCAACGTTATAATGTCTGTAACTTTGAGTGGTGACACACAGTTTGGCAGTTTCTTGCATTCTTGGTATTCTTGTAACGTTATCCTGATGATGATGATGATGGCGATGGCAAAAGTGATCGAAACATGTTGGTAATTAATAAAATGTGATAAAACATATTTTATACACGTGCAATTGTTGGCTTTATTATGTAAGTTTAATGCATGGCTATGGAATATATTAAGCGAACTACTATGTCAGCCTTACATGCAATTATGTCTTCACCAACACAATTATTTATATAATTTAGTAACAGTCACATTTTGAAGCTAACTACTGCAACATGTATACAACTGTGAAAGGCTAAGATTCAAAGGAACAGAGGAATCTCATAGCAATGAATCACAATTACAGAAATTACACAGTAATATATGGTAGAAGTCATATGCGACTGCAGCAATAAGAAACAGTGACTACAATATAGACAAGCACAAAAGCAATGAAAGAAAATAACACAACACACAGCACTGATAATGATGCAATAATCTGCATGAAAACACACACATCAATGAATGGGATATACATAAGTGTAGGAAGCATGTAAATGCATTGTACAATAATATTAACTGCACAGTACAAGTAACATAAAATTCATTACTTTGCCCTGTGTCTTTGCAGGTATCAAACCAATGAATGAATGTGAAATTCTTGGATAAATGTGTGTCCATGTGAACAAAGATTTCATTAACAGCAAGTGAAACTCCCCTTACTGACACGTATCTGACTATTTCAGTTATAACTATTTGAAAAACAGGTTCAAAATCTTATAACATTAATAAGATTTTTATGGGTATAGGAAGTAACAACTGGGATACCAGCTGGGTTAGGGTTTGGATAAGTGAACAACCATGGTTATAGTTCTAGGAACAGCAACAGTTTTTATATTCTCAAAATCATGTAGACCAGTTTTGGAGCTCATCTAGCCTCCTCCTACTTTATGGGTGCCAGGCATTCTTTCCCCAGGGATAAAGTGGCCAGGCATGAGGCTCACCACTCACCTCCATCTAGTGCCAAAGTTAACAATGAGTGCAGCTGTACCACCAAACCACAACATGTCTTCATGTTATGCAGGGGAACAAATTTAACTTTTACCAGAAATACTAGAGTAATTCTGCAATTATGAATAGGTTTAAGAATATTTGCAGGTGTAAAAAATGATCCAACAAAAGCTCGTTAAATACTGATTACACTGAAGTACTGTATAGACAATCAAGAAGGCTTAACTACAACAAACCATTGACTATAGCTAGTTCAATTAGAGGAGGTCCTCTGCCTCATAATGTCAGGATAAAAAAAAATTACCAACAGCTTCTGTTTAATATAATTAATTGAAATGGAGAACTCCTAAAATCAAACTTTCGGAGATGTTTATGAAAGTACAGTGAGTTTTACGTACAACTGATTTTATACAAAATACACTACATGCATAATATTTAGAGAGTGTTCCAACTGTTTTAAAGCACTTACAGGCATTCATTTGAATGCTGCTATGGTCTTTTGAGATTCCCTAAGAAAACCAAGTTGCCAATTAAAAAAAAAAGAGGAGGGGTGTCTTCATTCCTGACAGGAACCACCACATTTACACTCACACCATTCTGATTCATTACACCATCATCTTGAGAGTGTACAAGCATCAGTGATGACATCCATCACACTGCAAACATAAAGCATACTGCCTTTTATCAAAAACATATTGGTACTTGAAAAATTGCCATATCTTGACTGCATATAGCAGTGCTGAGGAGAAAATTATATGTGTAAACACTTCTGCAAACACCATTAATATTTTAAGACCTCTGTCATCAGTGTTGTAAATGGGCTTAGGTAAAGTGTGTGCTGCCATTTGCGTGACACACATGACACAGCAGGTCATTTTAAATAATGTCATGAAGACCAGGTACACAGTGTACAACTATTATGACAAAACTAATTGAATTTACATACTGCAGTGTTCACAGGTTATGTGAAAACCTCAGGTGGCAACAAAAAACTCTTCCATGTTTTATTTATGGTAGGGATATTCCCAAAACTTTACTGCATGCTGTACAAGCAGCCATGAAGGGAAAAAAAATATGAAATGAGCTGGTGGACCATAAATTCTCAGTGGTTCTAGACATCACATACAGTGTAACCAGAATTTTCAAATTTACCCACAGTGAAACTTATTCTAGGCAACAATGAGCACCACCCTACTACCAAGAAAAAGCTCTTCCACCATGAAGAGTGAAGTTATGTACTTCATTCCAAATTTTTCCCATGATTTATTTATATTTTATACTATTAATACGTACCTTGTTTAAAAGGATTCCCACATCATACGTGAATAATAATTTCCACAGAATTAGTACTTTATTCAATGAAAACATTTGTTGTATTAAAATGTGTGTATTGAAGTTCCCAAGTTTGACACACTCTTTCAGTGCCCCATAACTTCATCCTTAATGTGTGAGTTATGACACTTCAACTTAATCCCAAAAATTAATAGTTTGTAAGCACAGGTCACAACACACAGCTTTCCATTCTATCATCAGAATCTCATTTGTTGCACAAATTATGTTGGTTTTATTCCAGGCATTTGCTATGATGCAATTGAGAATGCTGCTTTTTTTTTGGCAACATACTGTATGCTACATTGTTCAGCATTTTGAAAAAAGTACACCTGTAAAGACTTTAAAACAGCTTTGTGTGCTGCACCATGTTTCTAAAACTCCCAGTGACTGGAATGGGGGTAAGACTGGATCAAGGGCTGTTGCTTAGAAAATATGTCTTTCAAGGTAAAATTATTCAAAGATTCAAGTTTTCTGGAATAATATGAAGTGGGGGTTAGTATATATACACAGACCACTTCAGAGTAGCTGACTGCCTCCATGTGTATAAATATCCTTCTTGACAAGTCTCAACACAAAGGCACCAAGCAATTCAAAAACACTGTCAGGACCACCAGCCTGACGAGATCATTCAGGTTTAGAAATTGTACTGTTGTCTGATAGTCAATAAGAACTCAAATTTATGGTGCACAACACAGTATGTAAATGCAATCGAGATGAATATGAAGGGTATGCAATTAGTAATGTTTATTGTTTTTGCACCACAATTTCATTCTACATGCTCCTCGCCACAACTACTTGGCAGTCAAACACACATCATATGCATAAATAACTGGTCACTGTTATTGGGAAAAAAAATAAGCTCAGCCCAAACACAAGCTGTCTGTAAGCGTTCTACTTCTACTCTTACGTATATCAAGTCTGTATAGCATAAAGCTTGAAATCTCGACACCAGACAGTAAGCACAAATGTATGAGGCAGAACTGCATCAGTGATTGTCTGATCCCACAACTATCTGCATCAGTAATGTAATGATTTTGGGTTATGCTGCAGTACTGTATGTTATTAAAAATTAATTTTAAATTTTATGTAAGGTTAACAGAAATGAAAATAGGCATGTGTGTTCTCTGACAATTGCTCTTTCAATCAGTGTTTGCTTCATAACTGTGTCATAAGAGCAAAGTGAGGTATTGAATTTTTAGGATGAGCATCAAGCCAAGAGAAATGAAAATTTTGTTTACATACTTAAATGTTCCTGAATACTAAACAAATGAGGTAGAGGGAGGTATGACAATTAATTGGTTAACCATATTTAGCCTTCATTATGTGATTCATACATACCATAAAACTTAAACTTTGTTAATGTATGTTGAAGTTATAGCATTAAGCAACTGACAAGACAAAAATTAACAAACCATATCTAACACAATTTAGCATGTTGGTAGGATGAGTATGCTACAGAGAAGATGAGAGTTAACAAACCCCTTCTCAACATGGCATTTTATTTTCTAAAATAACTTGCATTTTAGGACCAATATGCTATAGAGGCCACTATGTAGTCAAAACTGTTGTCAGGAGTTAAAATGTTTTGTTGCAGTTATATAAAATAAATGCATCCTCTGTTTTGAATCAACAAAATGTATCAATTAAATCTCATCTAGACTTGGAAAGGCATAACCTGTTCTGATGAAGCAAGCCTTTCAGGCTCCAGTCCAGTTTTAACAAACCATCCCTGAGAGATGACATTTCAGCAATTTTTAGAACAAAAACCAAACAGGTACAAACTGCAACTTAAGGTGACATGCCATGACTCTCTAACATGTCACTTAGAAAAAGAAAAAGGTGGCTAATATGGAGATAAGGAGAAATAACAGCATTCACACTAAAAGTTCTTCCAAGTTTTGGCATTTATATGAAATACATCTTACACCACTTTTTCTGTGCATGGAACAAATAAAATTCATTTAAAACCAATAAGTCTTTTTATTAGCACCTTCTGATTTTTATAACACACATTTACACAGTTTGAGACAAAAATAAGTCTCCATTGAAAATGGGTATGTGAAAGCTCACTCTGAACTTCAGTATATACTGACAACAAAGGAATCAGAAATGATAGTCCATAACATTAAAAATGCATAAACAATGGGAGAGGAAAACTGGAAATATAGTATCATTACAATAATATCAGTTGACAGCCAGAAGTTTAGTCCATTAGCCGATAGAATAAACAGCTATTTGAGCATGGTATTAATAAACAATCGCCGGTCCCAGTGGCCGCGTGGTCTAAGGCATAGGTCTTTGGCCACTCGCCTGCTGAGATTGTGGGTTCGAATCCTACGGGGGCATGGATGTTTGTCTGTTGTGAGTGTTGTGTGTTGTCAGGTAGAGGTCTCTGCGACGGACTGATCACTCGTCCAAAGGAGTCCTACCGAATGTGGCGCGTTGTTGTGTGTGATCAAGAAACCTCAAACACAAGGAGGCTAAAGCCTGCTACCGGGCTGTGAAAATACAGCCACAATGGGTTGTAACGCCAGGAAAACAAACAAACAAACATCAATAAACAATCACCAATAACACTTGAGATTTTCAAAATGGTAAAACTAAAGATTGTGGTGTTCTAAATTTTATTACATTGCATAGCTGAGTGAATGGTTTCCAGCAGTTCAGAGGAGCCGAGTGTTGTAACCTACAAGACCAGATGCAAATCTTAACTCTCATGGAAACCTCAAAGCCTCTAAAATACGAAACTGGTAGTCAATCAAGACCAAGTAATTAATATGTTTACTAATCTAACTGCATAAACTGTTTTTATTAAGGTAGTTTTATGCAGTCAGATTAGAACACAAAATGCAAAAAACTGTCTTAATAAAGAACAGTTACAAGATCAACCAGAAATTATTGTAGTATAAACACACTGCACAATGCTCCACACCTTTCATACATTTAATTAAAAAAGACACCCATCTGGTATCAACAATCACATTACTCAAATATTCAGTTACTTACATAATTCATTTTGAGGGATACATCCTTCTTTTGCCACAATTAAACATTCCCAGCACAAAAGGCCCATTACAACATCGATTCTAGTCATATCCAGAACAGACTGCATTACAGTCATGTTCAAGTTTAGGTCATGCAATATTACAGCAGAATTTTCATTGTAACACACTGCATCTGTTACTGCTGAAGTGTGAAATCCATTATGTCATGAACTATCTAGTTATTGACTACAGCAATGAAAATGAGCCAGTAAAGTATATAATCATGGGCCATTCAACAGTTCCACTAGTTATTCCATATAATGAAAGCGCTGCAGGTAAAGCATGGAATGACAAAACATTCAGCACTTCAGCCAGCTATTTCATACAATAACAATCCAGATCCTGTTAAAGGCTTAGCATGAGGAACCATTCCACACTTCATTAATTTCACAGAATAATGACCGGACTGCAATGCGAAAGCAATGGGCACTTTCACTATGCATTTCATACTACAGTGACCCAACCCCAGTTACACCATGGATAATAAACCATCATTCATTTCAAAGAAATATGTTCCCACCTCAGTTAGTGTCAAATGACCTGACACCCATGACAGCTTACAATGAGGAACCACTCCATACTGTAACTAATTATTCCAAACAGTTACCAGTTATTTCATACAATAACGTCTTGACTGAAAACAGTCAAGGCATAGAATGGGCGACCATTGCTCATTTGAAGTACTTATTTCATACAATAATGACCCAACTGCATTTACAATATAAACAAAGATGATCTAACCTAACCTACTTTACCCTGATCAAAACTAACATAACCTGAAGTTAACATAACCTATCCTACCTATGGGTTAGGGTACATTAGATTGTAAATGGATTGGGATGGTTAATGTATGAAATAACTAACTACACTGTTGAATGGTGTCTCATTCTAAGAATAACTAGATAAAAAGTAACCTCTAATTGGTGTCAGGCGATTATGGACTTTCAACTGAGGAAAGAATGTTATTCCATGAAATAACTACTTAAAATGCTGAATGGTTCTCATTCCATGCTTTGAAAGGGACTGGTTTGTTATTGTTGATATGTAGTTAAAGTGTCCAATGGTTCCTCATTACCTGCTGAATCTGCACTCAGGTCATTATTCCATGAAGTGCAGAACGAATCCCCATTCTATATACCTTAACGGGAGCTGCATCATTATTCTGTAAGTTAACTGCTGAAATAATTCCTCACTTAAAGCTTTAGCTGAGCAGGTGTGTTACTGTGGTGGCAGTTGAACAAAGAAGAGTCAAAGCATTCATTTTTCTCTTAATTAAACACTCTTAAATAAAATGGATTATTAATATACGAAATAACAGAAATTCTATATATTAATTGAATTATACACTTCAGTGGTAACGCATCTACCGATGTTTCATCAGTATTCCTCTTTCAGGACTCACTAGACTGGTGAGTGGAAATTGATTCATGCATTTCTATGGAGTTATTCTCTTGGGATCACGCGGAAACATTGATGTCTTCCGAATGTTGTCTAGACCTAGATACAACATGACAACTCTTTCCAGGCCAATACCACCACCTGCATGAGGAGGACAGCCAAAACGGAAGGCATCTATATATGACTTGATCTTCTCAAGATCTGCAAAATCAAAGTGATATGCTGTTAAACACACCAATGTTTTTATGGAGATTACAACTAATGTTACAGGGTGCGACAGAAACACTTGACAGTTTTTGAACTGAAATTACGGTCTGAGGCAAAGTGGAAAAATTTTATTAACAATGGTAAGTGGATCCCAGTCACCACATCATGGCACGGCCTCAGGTAAGTAAGACACATTCAATGGCCAGGGGAATTCATGTTATCCATTACTGTTTGCAATTGACACTACACAGGTGATAATCATGTCATTCAACACAACTGTAGTCATTCTCGACACGATGTCACAACATGCTGTAGCAGTTGTCCAGAGATCCCTTATATACGCTCCCAAATTTGTTGTTTTAAGTCATTAATTTTGGTAGGGTGTGTTTCATATACCTTGCTTTTGACAGTCCCAAAGGAAGTAGTCTGGTACTGCACGATCAGACAAGCAGGTGGGCCAGGTGTGCCAGAAACACAGAAAGGTATTTGAAATTTAAAAACCAGCTTGCCCACTGATTGGTGCAATCATATTGACTGTCATCATGCACAATGGTGTTTGGAGCAACTGCTCACACAAAACACTTCCGTGCCAGCTCACAGGACAACGTTCCCAGGAAGATTCATTTCTAATTTTGCAGACAACACCTGGTCTGCCTGCATGCCTGATCTTGCAGTATCAGAAACTGCCGTTTGGTCTATGGCAAAAGCAAAGCATATGAAGCATGTCTCGCAAAAACTGATTACTTAAAACAGTGAATTCAGGAGTTTATTCAAGGGATCCATAAGGAAATGCTACAATATGTTATGAAATCATTTCCACTGCAAATGCAGGAGTGCAACAAATATCATGGTAATCACCTACGAAGTGTCATATTCAAATAGAAATGACTAAATGAATTCTCATGGATATGGAAGGCACCTACCCATGTTAATAAAATTTTGCCACTTTTCCTTAAAATGTTATATAATTTTTGAAACTCTCAGGTGTTCCTGGATCTTCCTGCACAACCATTAAAACAGGGATTTGTAGACACCTTACACATGCAAAAATAACGAGTGTCTGCGACATAACAGCAATAATGCTTTCAATAAATGCATCTATATAAAGTTTTATGTTCCAAAATCTTATGCAAGTAGGAACTAAAATATTTTTGTAAAAGTGTGGATATATACAGACATTACATTGCCTGAGGGCATATATAAACTCATGTTACATCAGCAAATACTCTACAAATTGGAGCAGAATAAAAATTTAGACTGATGTTAAGGAAATAATGCACTACATTCTACAGGATACAAACAGGTTATGTGCCAGCACATTAAAAAACAACTACTGAATTGAACTGTCATCGTCATCATCATCATCATCATCTCACGTACCAACACCATGAACTTTTGCCCGCTCAGTGAGGAAGTCTGGATCATGGACTCGCTGTGCCCCTGACATGATCTCCTCCCCCCTCATGAAAATGTCGTATGAATTAGACCTTTTCTGAAAACAAAATCAATCATGTCACATTTTGTATCAAAATTATATCATTCAAAACACGATGCATGTTTAGGCATGAGAATTTTCCCCATAAATACAAATGGATATACATTTAACACAGTAAACTTTTAGTGTCTATCAGTACACAGCATCAACAACCCAAAATAATTACAGGGGAGTTTTCTTTGGCTGTTTCTCCTTGTCCGAATGAAAATACATATAGGATTTGGAAGGTGACTCCATCTGTCTTCAGGCAAGAGGAACAGGCACTTTAGTCTGTAGGGGTTGAAATATATTCCTCATCATTTATTTCATTAGCCCTAAAAGTACATTTCCTTTCTTTTTACCTCTATAGCATAAACATTTATAGGAAGCATGAGATGAAAGGAAAAACAAACCAAGCAGTAAGGTAAATGCAGTATGTCAAAATTATATGTGACAAAAAGGATTTCTTAAGCAGCTGTGAACAAAAAGGCTTGGTCTGGAACGCAAACATTGAATCAAATGCTGTAACTGAACCATAACCACACCTCACCATTGCACCACAACCTATACTACTGTCACCATTTCTCTAAAGCAGAGATCAGCAGGTGCTCAAACAAAATTTCAACACAGCAACTACAAGGATGACTATCATGGAGGATGAAATAACACACAGAAACAATCAGTGTGAGACAAGGTGTAATAGACATGAGGAGAGTAACTTTATGTCTCTCTGACAAAGAGATGGTGTGGATTCCAGTGATATTGAATAGATACAAGTTATAAGTATTAATGGCATAGGAAAGATGCACACCTTGGAGGATAATGGTTAGTACAACTACTGTCTAGTGTTATCAAGTCTTGAAGAAAGCTTGAACTTACACTGTCCTTAGGGTCTGGCATTGTGTAGAATGGTCGTACTGCCAATGGGTACTTATCCAAGATATAAAAGTCAGTGTCATACTGGAAGAAAAAGTGACATATTGAGAATATATTCAGTGTTCAATTAAAATTAACATCAAAGTTTCAAATGTAATCACCGATAATTATTCATTCATACTTCCTACCCCTTATCATCAGAACAATTATAATTTAATTGCATAGTTTCAACTTCTTTATGCTTGCCTGTCTCTGCTTCCTGTATATTACTACTAAACTCAAGAATTTTAGATGCAGATTCCCTGGAACACAAGGCCATGTCTATTGAATCTTACAACATATGAGACATTAAAGTCTTCATGATAATAAGATAATTTATTGGTGGTGGTGGTGGCAGGAGGCAGTGGTGGTGGAGGTGGTAGTAGTAGAAGTGAAGAAGAGGAGAAGGTAGACAAGGACATATTTTATCCCAACCAACTTCTCTGCCAGAATATGAAAATCTTACTTTAGCTCTGACAAGTCGTCCTAACAGTTTCTCATCTGGTGTACTAAGGTCATCCTCATCTCCGATGTTTACTCCTGCCTCTCGTAGCATTGCCACTGCAGTTTGGAACTCTAGCCGAAGTGGAGGATCGAGAAACTTGAAGGGTTCCACTGGAAATTGCTGTGCCACACTAGCAATCTCATCAGAATAGCTGCATTAATCCAAAATTTATATTATTATACTGTGTTTGACTCAAGTTACATCTTAAACAACAAGGAATGATCAACAATGTCACGTCACGTTATATAATGTGTCATCACTAGGCTTATGAACTTCAGTCTGAGTTTGGAATCTAAATGTCTTTCATAAAAAAACACAGACCACTATGAAGCCAGTCTTACAACAAATGACTCAAGGAATCAGGGCTACAACTGTAAACTCAGGAACATGTGTGCATCTACAGTATGTTGGGAAATTGATGTCTATTGTTTCTTAACCTTTAAATGACCTTAGCCCACAAACATGCACATAAAAAACATACCTAGATGTTCAACATACATACAGAGTGTTTCACGACTTTAGGGCATAACTGCAGGAAGTGATTTCCTAGGTCTTCTCTTTGTGGTGAAAAAAGTTCATATAAACATGTGTCCGATTTTGGATGGTTACGGAGTTATGGGCATTTTTAAATTCCCGTACACGCCCTCGTGTGAATCGCGGTTACAGCTGGCAGGTCGTACTCAGCTAGCTTAGTCGCTGCCGTTATCTCGACACTTGGGCGGTGGGGTGGGTTGGTATTCGCCTGGCGGTTCACA
>JGI20166J26741_11705140_pt1 | contig 10809 bp, 7 predicted proteins | sample TergutCu122P5_FD_26741 | JGI IMG/M metagenome (IMG submission 26741) | reverse complement strand
CAAGCCGGAACAATAGGTCCGCCGCCACAAATTCAATATATAAAATAAAATATTTGTTATTTCTGTCTTGGGACTGGGAGGCGTGGTGTTTGACTCAGTCAAAGAAACACTGCTTGAAATAAGGGGCGGAAATTTTTTCACTGCCTAGGGGCGCCAAATAACTTAATTCGCCCCTGACAATAACTATTGATAATTTGGCAGTACAGTCAGCAACAAGCTGACATAAAACGAACAAAAATTCAGTGACGATGGAACCACAAAGATCCACTCACAGGACCAACAAGCAATGCAAAATGTTGCCAATATCTGGAAGTTTCCGTGGCCAAGACACCTTCCAATAACGAAGACGTTCATAACAACACATTACAAACCCAGGCTTTCCCGATTTGACACAATCACATTTTCCGGCCTGGCGCCTTCGTAGGTTGACGGCTCTGTTACAATACCAAAGACACCACCATGCAGTTTTCACAAATACTAATAACACAGAAAACGAAAAATTTGTCGCAGAGTTTAAAAAAACTGTTTACATGCACAAGCGTGTTATCGAAGGCATCACCTTACCTTCATCGACATACTGTCTCAGACAGCACGGTTATGTTGCGGCCCGCTGTCGAGCTTGGAACAGCATACCATACTTTCCATCGTGTGACGTATATGATTTCGCACCTGTTACGTAATAGCGCGAAAATACCAACACTGTTGGCACTCTGCCTGCTTGGCTCTGCACGCACCATTCGCCTGCACAGCAATTGCTGGACTGCCGGGCTCACGCTGCGGTTGGTAGACGTGAAATGAGCGACCTGCCAGACCATATGATCCACGGACATTTTACAACTTGTCCACATGTGTCTGAGCACATGGGTACAACATGGAGTACATTTCACTGCCATCTAGCGGTGAATCCTGGGAATGCGTACATTTTAATTGTATAGCGCTATCATTATATCCAACACGGGCTAAATACAGGTTTTAAACGGCTGTTCTAAATAAGAATTTGTAACAGAAATGACGACAGCGAGCGAAGAGCAACTAGTATTGGCAAACCCATCTACCGGCAGACTCTGGCATTCCTGCAGCGTGCGCATGTGCACCATTACACACAATCACAGGCAGTGCCATTGCTTTATTACAGCGACATTGATTTGTTGGGGAATAACACTAACAAATCAAGATTGCATAAATTAAAAACTAAGAGCAAATTAAATTCAGGGAATGTCTGCATCCATCTGATCCAGAATCTCTTTTCGTCCCATTTGCTTTCTAAAAGATAGATTAAAATATACAGAATTATAAGCTGCTTGCTGGTCTGTGTGGGTGCGAAACTTCCTGTCATGCAGGGAAGAGCATGGGTAGGAGGAGTGCTGAGGAAGATATTGAGATCAAGTGGAGGAATTGACCGGAGAATGGAGAAGAATGCATAATGAGAAGCTTCATGATTGTACTTTTCAATGTGTAGCATTCAGAGATCCAAATGAGGAGGATCAGATGGGCGGAGCATGCGGCATGAATGGGGGAGAAGAGATGTGCGTGTAGTATTGTGATGGAGACGCCTGCAAGACAAGGCCATTTGGACTGAAGCATAAATAAGATAATATTCAACCGGGTCTTAAAAGAAACATGATAGGAGGGCGTGGGATGAATTCATATGGCTCAGTAGAGGGAGAGTTGGCGGGATTTGTGCACACAATAATGAACTTTGGATTCTATGGAATGAGGGAAATTTCTTTGTATTTATTCTTACCTAGCTCTGTTCTGTACAGTTACTTAGTGCTAATGATTACACATAACATAAATACCTCAGAACACACAGAGAAGAGAAGATGGCACTTTCATTAATGTAATTAACATTGCATTATAAATTACATATTGGTTTATGGAATTCACGATCGAAGCCTCTTCTTGTCGTCGTAGGAGCAGTAATTTTTAACGTCTGCAGAAAAACGCACTGAATTATTGTGGGTAAGGAAGTATTTTAATTACTTTCGCTGATCGTTGCTACCTACTGTACGAAACATCCTCATACTTCATTTACATTGGCGTGCACTGAAATAAACTTACAGGGTTTGGTACTTCAATTACTCGGATTTCGTAATGAAGACTGTCTCATATTTTATTTACTAAATTACGTTCCTTTAAAAATGAGAATTTTACAGGTCGTTGAGGGGCCACGTTCTTGTTGTTCCTCTGAAATGTGCAAGTTCAATTTTCCGTCACTCCGTCGCATGCCTGTCAACATTCAACTCCAGCACGGTTGCCTCCCTCCATGCAATGATGAGTGCACAAATCATGTGATGTTCGAGATCCTACGATACGGAATAGCAACGTCGTCGTCACGGATAGCGTAGTAAAATTCGATGTATTTATGTATCCGTGGAAATCCAGAACCGGAAGGACTCCTTGTTTCCGCTCTCTGCGAAGTGTGGCATTTCCTTGTGCGGTTGTTGTAAGTTTGAGCGTCAGCAGTTAAGAAAGGTTACTATGTGTTGAGATATTGTATATTGGTATTTCCTCTTGAGTCAGGGAACCTTTCAGATTCCTTAATGTGATCGTTTTCAGATTTGCCGCCATGGAAAACGACGCTGGCGAATTCGTTGATCTGTACTGTCCTAGAAAGTGGTGAGTTAAACACGTGTATAAACTTATGGCAGTGCATTAAAAGCTCTCATGGTTTTTATACGAAATTTGCCTAAATTTCAGTGACGTGTCACTGTTGTCACCCACCCTACAGGAAACGATTACTATGAGAACTGCTGCCAAAGCAAGACAACCTAACCTTAACGGAGGCACACAACTAATCTAACACATTTTACTCTGTGTGTTAATGTAGTCAACAGGCGCCAGTAAGAAGTCAAGTTCATGTAAGTCATAGTAGATGCGAGCCATAACCGGCGAGCCGTGGCCTTGATCAGACAGTTCGGTAGTAGTCTTACACTGATTATTAAATGTTAAGAAGAAGCAATGTAAAAATATTTTGAAGGCAACTGAACAAGTTTTTCAGTGACCTGTTACACGCCTTGTTGAAGGAAATATCACTTCTTTGACCTTGCATTTCTCAAAATATAATCCCTGTTGTTTCATTTTTAATGCTACTTTGTGCACTTGTCACATAAATGAACAGTGTTTTGCATAATCACATAACGCAGTGGATTGCCCAGGCTGTACATTACATTTCACCTTGTTTAAAAATCCAGTTTGAGAGAAGTAAGAATCTGTATGTATGATAGGATATGGTTGATGATGTAAAGTGTGTGTCTGTTATTCACTAGTATAATAGCAGTGCAGTTAAGAATATGATCAGAAGGTGACTAATAAATGGCAATGGGCGGTGTGTGTGATTCAGTTGGTAATGCTGTCTTGACTGGTGTAAAAAGCAGTTAATTTTTTAAGCATATTTAGTGTAGCCATGATTTTGTTTTTGAGGAGTTTTGGTTAGGAGGACCCATATGGTAGTGTGTACTTTAACTTAAAGACAGCCTTGCTTATAACTGCCTTACAGGATGTGATGTTGAGTTGTTTGGTAGGTGTGAACTGAATGCCACGTCACAGAAGACATTTGTCTCATTTTCCTTGTAGTCATTACCATGAGAACATCAGAATTCACATGAACAGTTGTATTTCAGCTCTGCAAGCAACCGGATTATCCATGCTAAAGACCACGCTTCAATCCAAATTAATATTGCTGACGTGGATCCACAAACAGGACGGATGACAGAGACGTCAAAGATGTATGCTATATGTGGAGCCATCAGGCGGATGGTAAGCTGTCGTGAAGTACCTTGCATGTGAATATCTGATAACACCTGTCAGTTTTGTCTCACACCACCACCTGCAGGGCTCAGTTCATCTGTCTTGCACAAATTCTGCTTCTTGGACATTTCTGCATACAACAGATCACTTCTGCTCTCCATATTGTAATTGCTCTGTGAGAAGCTAACAGTTCATCAGTGAGTCAAGAAATTCCCCACATTTCATGGACCCTAAAGGTTCGCTGCCATATTCAGAAGAGTCTGTCACTTGTCCACTGTTTCTCCTTACTCATGCATTCCTCTGTCACTCCAGTGCTGTACAAACTTAGCAGTGGTCAACATTGTTATATAACATGCACACTGGATGCCACATTGCAAGAGACAGTAGGCTTTAACTTCACTATTCATTAGTATAATTCACAGCCTGTTACCTTCTCCTCCATAGAGGAACTCGTTAAAGTGATTTTCAGTAATGCTGTTTGTTTCAGGGAGAATCAGATGATTGCATAAATCGACTCACGAAGAAGGATGGAGTGTTAGCAAGGTATGCATCTGATTTTGAGCATTTGATATGTTGCCTGGAAATTGAACTGGAGCTGGAAATTTGTTTCTTACTATGTTGAAGGATTTTTCATTTACATGCACACACCTGAATGAAGGAACTTCTGTAGCCATTACAATGTTTTCCTTACTTCTCACGGAGCAAGGCTGCCTGTTGTGACTTTTGCAGATGTCTTATTGAATTGTTACTGTAATGTCTGTCCAATGCTGGACCCTTCTTCAACATGCTAAAATTCCACAGGGCCCCAAAACTGCCCACGGAATTTAGTTTCAGTTTTATGCTGATGGACAAAGTGTGATTTGATTCATGTCAGGAGCAGGGGATTGTTGTGTACTGAGAGTGTCCAGATTGGCTGTGGGGCCCAGTGGGTAATGGATTGTTGTGTACTGAGAGTGTCCAGACTGGCTGTGGGGCCCAGTGGGTAGTGGATTCTGTTTTGATGGCAGTAAAGCAGGTGGGATGTGATGATGACCGTGCATCTCTATCTGCTGTGAAAATTAAGTATGAGTGGAGCTATACCTCCACTGTCCCATATGCCATAATAAATGATTTATTTCTGATGTTTCTGTATTTTTAAGCATATTCTCACATTATGATTGACAGAGTTTCTTCAGCATTGTGACATGATGCAAAATGTTTGTGTCCAGACTTGATGTAATTGGCAAATCAATTAATTTGGAAAGTAGTTTTTCTTGTATGCTGTCATGACCTTACTGAGGTGTGTACAGGCACTCAAACAAACCTGTTAGTGTGTCCAGTTGCCAGTGAAATTGTTCAGGGTGATGGTAACATGAATACAGTGGACATTATGAAATGTTTGGAAGAGGTGAGAAAACAGTAGACATTGTATACATTTTTGGGATGCTTCAGTTGACTGCTGTACAACATGTTTGGTATCAGCAAGAGTAAATTTGGACTTAACAAACAGCCCTGTTAAACAAAACTTGTTTGTTAGTGGACAGTCACCTGTATTTTGCAAGTACTGCTGATAATGAATGGTGTGATGTAAGAAGACATGTAAATATATTCATTCTAAACACATCTTTATTTTACAGATAAAATGGATGATATGTTGTGGCTGATGACGCATGATCACACTGATCACAACAGTATAAAAAGGAAATGTTGACAGCTGTGATGGTGGTTAGAGATCATTGCAGCTGTAAACATTTCCTTTTTGTACTTTTGTGTTCAGCCTGATGATTGTTACTGTCATTAGTTCACACATGCAGCTGGTTGTGTCTGCAAAATAAAGTTGTGTTTAGTCTGAGTGTACTTGCATTTCCTGATGTTTGTTAAATGTAGATATGGAGAGTAATGTGTTGTTTTTATGCTTTCAGGAACTTTTAACTCGACTCCTCATGTTTCTTCGTAATATTTGTACAATAAAAAAACATTAATACTGAACTCATGTCTGTAGTTTACTTTATGTGAATTATCTGATGATGTATTACTGTCCCCAAGTCATGCAGTTACTTTGGGATCCTTACAGCCTCCTTCCTTTTACAGCACTAAAGGAAAAGTGTTTTGCTAGTGTAACTCCTCAGGTACCCAATGAAGATTAGAGTGTGGTATGCCTCAATGCACACTCGGTAGTCACACACGTCACGGGAACGTGCGGCATCTCAGAATACAGATGCCATGTTCAGAATTTGTGCTGTAGCTGCTACTTACCACAGAAAATTTTATGTGGCTATATTAACCTGGGTTTGCGTAGTTTTTGTCAATTTCTTTAGGCTACGTGTGGTTGGAACCTGGTTGGTCACTGCGTCCCTTACATGTCGCTCTGCCATTTGTATAGTCTGAGATACAGTGTCATAGAAGTAATTGTCATCGGATATTACATGGGTATTCGGCTGATGAAGCACCATTTGTGTACATCTGTTATCAGTATAGAGGGTGAGTAGGCACAGCCAGTCTTCTTATTGGGCAGTATACTGACATGACAAGCTATACTGAACCTATCTGCTCTGAATTAGCTGGTAATTTTTGTAAGGTTTCATTTGATTTGCCTATGTTCATACCTGCATCATACATGAGCTTGACCTTCTAAGAAATGGAAGAGCTAGCAGTAATAATAAGCAAAAGATTTGTTAAATTCAAAAGGCACATTATGCAAGCTAATGATAGTGTGTCAGTGTACAGCAGTTCCATGAGTTGCTGGGAGATGGAGGCTTGTACTTACGGCAGTACATGTAGGTGAAGCCAGGAAAAGAACAGTGAGGGGGCAGACTGCAAGTGGGTGGCGAGAAACAAGGCAGAGAGGATTTGCCATGTACATGTAAAGGGGAAGAAGGGAGGTGGATCTGGGGGGATGAAAATTAGGAATGTTGATGCAGAGTGGGTGGTAGGAGGAGAGGAGGATGTAAGAACAAAGAGCACTTGCAGTAAATAGGAATGTACATGATGAAACATAAAAAGAGATGGAAGAGGAAGGTAAGAAATTGAGGGTGATCAGCAGTAAAATAGACGATTAGTAGTTAGGAAAAATAATAATGGGCTATGACCTTAAGGAAAGGAGAGGGTACTGTCATTTGAAGGAGGAAGTTGTAGATCACACTGTGTGGAGAGCTGGCTTTGGAAGAGGCTTTGGACCTCTCATAAGACAGGCTGCTAAATGAATGAGTGTAGCTGCCAAGGTGTAATGTATAAAGTGATTCATACACCAAAGTGTGTTGAGGGATGTGACATGATGTAGCCTGGCAGAAATTTACTGATATTTCCAGGAAACCTGCTGCCTTCTTGTCTGAGGTAGATAAGTACCCTGAAGATTGAGACAGATGAAAAGAGAAAAATCTCTTGCACTTGCTGGAAATCAAAGTGTGTATTGTCCACCCCATAGCCTAGACCAGGGCTGGTGAAACGTTCTGAGGGCACGTGTCTAAATTGTCTGTAATTTAGATGAAATTCTTTCACGTCCCCATGGGAATTTTGAAGAGCAAAATAAAGTATTGCATTCTTCCATCATTTTATTTATTATTGTTAGTAATGCATATTATTAATTAATGCACAGTATAATTATATTTCTAATAAAGGTCTCCTCTAGGAATGCGATAAGAACAAACTGTGGCAGTAACTGGGCTGCTACTGCTTCCTGTTTCAAAAGAAGACTGTAAAACGTTCTGTCCAATGTCACGTATTTGCCCAGGCACTGCCAGTCTGATGCCCTAACGATAAATATCCAGCCAACACTTCGCACCGCTCCAGTTTGTGTAAAAATTTTTCACTGCAGTCCTATTTGGTAGCAACGGTAATTCATATTGTCACAACTCAAAATTTTTTATTTTTCAGGAGAGACGTTTATAATTTTCTATGAGTGCAACGATGACACAGCTGCTCTACAGCAGCGAGTTTTGCAAACTGCGTTTTGACACTATACCTGTTAAAAGTGCATCTGCAAATGTTTCTTTCTATACCAATAACTCAAAAATGCCAAATTTTGAGTTGTGACACTCTTGTAGCAATTGAGCAATATAAAGTCTATATGCAGTAAGTTATGTGTACATATACACATGGTCACAAAAGAGACGCTGGTTGGGCGAAAGTAATTAAAAAATTGGGACAGCAGTGAATGTCGCATGTCAAGAAAATGTTTCTGCTTGCCATTTTGGGCATGTGTGCCATAGGTTCACCAGCCCTGGACTTGACACTACCAAGTGCACTGTCTGTGGCACCTAAGAGTACCATCTCACTGTTTGAGTGGGTTTGCTACCGTTGCTATATACTTACTGTACGTATCTGCGTTATGATAAAAGGAGAGTTATTTTAACAGAATTTTAAGAAATTGTTATAGCAGTATTTTAATTGAATTAAAATTTTGTACTGTATTTTCAGGTACTTTTAAGAGGTGTTTTTTGACCTTTCAAAGGCAGTACCATGTTGATGCACACACTGTTCTCATATTACCATTCATAAGACCTCTGATGCTTCCAGTTGTATTAATTTGAGTAAGATGGTACAGGATAGTAGAGTCAAAACGCTCTACTATCCTGTACCATCTTATTGATCTAACACAATGGGGATGTTGCAACTTAACATTGTATTCATTTGAACTGCACGATCCTGGGGCAGGTGGGTCAAAGCATGTTGGAGGTGTATTACAATCAGTTGTCTATTCTCAGCAACAAATGCATGGTTGGCTTTAATGTTTAGGATCAGGTGGAATAGTCTAATTAGACATGCAACATTGTCTACTTGAGGAAAGCTGGAGTGGTAGAACTGCCTTCAGTACTTCTCTTTTGCAGTGCAAGCATGACCCTGGCTGGCAGATAACTACAGGGCACAAAATTATTTTTCTCACATCCTTGAATTGCCCCAACTGTTTCAGACCCTGTCTGTCACTGTCACTTACATGTTATGTAAGTCTATATAGCCTACATGTGCAGGCACCTAACCTAACCTTTCCCTTGTACAGCCCACTTTCACTCCAGGTTTTCATTCTCTGTTCCCTGCTGTAGACAACGCTACTTCTTCTTGTTCACCTCACTGTTTTTATTCCCACAAACAAAAGATAAATTGTTCAGTAAAAGTTTTCTTTGTCTCTGAGCTATAGGCATGAATAGCTAATTGAGAAACACTGATCTAAAAGTTGGGTTCTTGCCTCCCATCTTCCAACCTTAGTGTCCTTTCACTGGATTAGCCACATTTGTTTGAGAAAGATGGCAGAAGTTTGGTATCTTCTTCTCATGCAGCTGTGTGATACAAGATATGAATGCTGGTAAGAGAAATGTAAGCTTATGGAAAGTGGAAACTCAATTGGAAGCATAATGATGTAAACACAAGTTCTTCAACACTCTACTTTAAATGTCAGTAAACTGTAAATATAAAGAACACCAACCTGAGCCACATGTATCCAGTCAATTCCTCACACTCCACCCACATGTGGTGCATTTTATTTATTCTCTTGTGGCCTTTTATGGGCCAATGTTTCTTCTACCAGGTTATCATTGGTAGAAACATAACCGACAGGAGAAAACCGAAGTATTGGGAGGAAAACCGGTCCCACTGCCACTTTGTCCACCTCAAGTCCCACAGGGACCAACCTGGAACTGAACTCGAGCCTCCGTGGTAGGAAGCCAGGGACTGGGTTATGACATAAGCACGTTACTGTGTAATATGATACATTTTTGGAGCTGCATTAATTATAAATTCGTTTGTTTTAGGTTATGGATTGCCATATGCTCAGGGTATCTGGACGGGCCCTGTACTGAGCATTCGTTTACGAACATAATGTGTAACATAATTCTCAGGAGCTGCCACTGTAGTTATAAGGGCCTATCGATAAGAATGACACCTGTCGGGGTAAACTGAAATTAACCCTCGAGCTAATGTGATTGCTGATCCAGTGACATCAGACAGTCGCTAGCACTCATTGGATGTGTGTCTTTGTGCCCAGCGTGTTATAGGAGGTGAAGTTTATGTGTCTTACGTGCTTGATCAGATTTTGTTACAGTAAGTTGCATTAAATAGGAACGTTGCAGGTATATCCGGTTTTATACTAATACAACAGCTTTAATTAGCACGATGGACGAGTTGCAAATTTCGGAGTCACTTTGGAGCTTTTTATAATGAGACGAGATAGTATTAGACGTTCTGTAAAGGAAATTCTTGTTCAGATCTTGTAAATAAAGCCAACTTGGTGCACAATTTATTCTTAGTATACAGGGATGCAAGGTCAATAAAACATAGAATTCTTATTCGGATATTTATATGAATTTGCCAATTTACACGAGCATTTGGAAGAATTTGTTGCAGATGGCGGTTATACTGATATGTTTACGGACCGTATAAATTTACATTCAAACGCTCTCAGCCATGATGTATTTCCGGGTTTTGGCACCCGTACAGATAATAAAAGAATCCTGGCAGTTATATTGTAGATTGATGGTTACAGTTTTTTCCCGAGTTAATACAAACTGTCTAATGTTATCAACAGAATTCCAGAGGGAAGTTTGTTATCATAAATACGAAGAACTGGTGCTTCAGTTCATAGGCACCGTGGCGCCTGTATAAAGAAGACGCATATTCATATCCGAGGTGTTCGAAGTACACTACTTAATTCACAAGTTAGTAAGAATTTTTCGTCACTTTACACAAACATGCTGTGTCAGTTTTAACCTGGGAATGCATTTTATATATTTACAAGCCGTACAAAAATATAAGCAAATGCCTGTAGCCATCTTGGATTTTCATGTTGTTTGGTGCCCTCAAGAACATTACAGTAATCTGACACACCGTCCATTGTTTCATTAGGTTCGACATAATTTTCATGCTGCTTGGTGCCCACAGGAACATTACAGTAATCTGTATGACACACCGTCCAGTGTTTCATTAGGTTCGACATAATTTTCCACTTGCTATCGTCAGAATGTCGGCGGTCAGTTTGTTGGTTACCAGGAATGTGCAGTTCATAGCCAGGATGGACCCTTACAATCAGACAAGACAGCTGCATCTTTAGGTGTTACAAACGAAAGAGATGACGTATCATACCCAATCTTG
>JGI20166J26741_11705029_pt1 | contig 10809 bp, 6 predicted proteins | sample TergutCu122P5_FD_26741 | JGI IMG/M metagenome (IMG submission 26741) | reverse complement strand
GCGGATCGTCACGAAATATGATATATGCTTCATTGCCAGTCCCAAAAGGCGTATTTGTTAAACCGCCGCCATTGATTGTAAATCCCCCAATTTTACCGGATGAAGCTTGTATGTTTCCTGTAAATTTTCCGTTATTTGCCTCAATGGAACCGTCCAACAGGACTTTGAAGTTACTATTTGCTGTAACAATACCTTCCAATTTGATATGTTGTGCGTCTATCGTTATGGCAGATGCCGTTTGATTGATTTTTGAAACAATCGTTTCGCCATTCTCTATTGACTTGCTTGCCCATAACAGATTCCCGTCATTTTTCGTCACCCAGCCTGCAGATGCAATAGTTCCTTCTATATTATTGACTCTTGTTACTGTCGCCGATATGCTGTTTTCATTAAGCGTTATCTTGCTTTCGGTCGTTGTTACCCTCGTTCCCAATGCGTCAAAGTCGGTTTGACTGACTTTCAATTTGATATTGTCTGCATTTATTTTTATTGAAGCTTCAGCAGCGGTCATCCGATTGCCAAGCGCATCAAAGTCGGCTTTATTGACTTTTAATGCAATGTTGTTTGCGTTTTGGATAATGTTGCTTTCAGCAGTTGTAACCCTGCTACCAAGCGCGTTAAAATCGGTTTGACTGACTTTTAAAGCAATACTGTTAGCATTTTGAATAATGGAACTCTCGGCTGCTGTCACTCTATTGCCCAAGATATTGAAATCGGTTTGATTGACTTTTAAAGTGATATTGCTTGCATTTATTTTTATTGAAGATTCAGCAGCGGTCATTCGATTGCCAAGCGCATCAAAGTCGGTTTTATTGACTTTTAATGCGATGTTGTTTGCGTTTTGGATAATAGAACTTTCGGCTAAACTTACACGGTCGCCAAGTGCATTAAACTCCGTGCGGGAAGCCCACAGGATGTTTCCTTCCGCAGTAGTTATCCATCCGGCCGAATTTATAAGCGAATATACACCATTGATAGCAATTGTTCTATTCGTTATCTCGGTTTCTATTTTACCGTCCGTAATGTCAAACTTTGTTTTTACGTCTTCTCCTGTTTTCAAACAAAATTCACCGGTGAGATAAGCATTTTCAGCGTACAGTCCGTAACCTTTCAGTTGCCCCCAAAGAGAAGTGATAATGCCATCCAGGCGACCAAGACGCGCTCTCAGAGCGTTGTCCGGATCGGTTTTCATTCCGTAGAGAACATCCATATACGGCGCTCCGTTTTCTACGCTGGTTGTTTTGATAATTCCCTTCCTGTCTGTATTGCTGACTGAATCTACGCGGGTAAGCACATCACGGTACCGGACATCACTTTCGCTGCCGACAAAATTGGAATAGGTAATCGCATCGAGCCGGTTCTCGCCGTCAGTCATATTTCCTACCGTTGCCGTCTGGACGCGAAGTTCGTATTGCCTTACGCCGCCGGCCGGCAAAAACTGTGAAACCATCAGTATGTCGCCTGCCCGAAATGGATTGTACAGTATCCCGTTTTCAGTGTCCAAATAAATGGTTTTGGTTGCGGGGTCGATAGAATGAACGTGCATCATATCTGAAGTGATGCGCGTGCCATTTTCGCCCATCAGTTGCGAAATGATAAATTCGTAAACCCGCATCACTCCACGCACGGTTATTTCGTCCAATTCCATAACGGATTTCTTTTCATTCTGCCCGGCCGCATTTATAACTTTTTTCCAGAACATCGCCCAGCCTGTCCCTCCGGGGAAGCCGGAAGTAAATTTTTCAGACGAAAGGGTATCCATAAAAAAAGCATTGCTATTGACTTTTAATGTTTCAACAACTGCATCGCCAAAAACTTCGATGCCTTTCTGGAACGTTATTATTTCTTCTGCTGTGTCGTGAATGTCTTTCCTTAAGAACTTCCCGGAGATTGTTTCGGCATATTCGATAAGCGCCTTGCCAAATAAATTGACGGCATCCTGAATTGTATTACGTGCCGACTCGGCTATTTTCAATAGTGTCATTCGGGCCGAGAACAGGTTTGTATCTGTCCCAAGGGTACTTTCCCAACTCTTTATAACGTCAGGGAATAATCCGCCGATTTCGGTTTTTACATAATGGGTAGCTTGATCTATCTTTCCCTCCAAAGCCGTCATTTTTCCTCGATCGGTCAAGTCGGATATTTCAATATCCGCCTGTAAAGGATTGTTTACTTTTCGGGAAATGCGCGATATTCGGCTTAACCGGTAGCCAAGAGCGGGAAAAAACTCAGCGCTTTCCAAACGGACTGCCTGCCCAAGCGTTAATTGAATATTACGGTTTCCCAAGTCTATGTAGTCGGTCGGAGCCTTGTAAACAGCTTTGTCTAATTTGTTTTTGTCCATGTAGTCTTGGACGGCTTGTGCAAATTCCGCTTCGGCTATCGGATAATATTCATTTGGCATCCGGATATTGTAAAGGATGTATTCGTCTCCGGGTTTCGGGATGAGTGCACCGCCCGGTAGTTGCATATCATCTCCGTAAGGAAATTGAGTAATAATTTCAAACTCTTGTGTTTCGGAGTTGTAATTAACCTCAAAGTCGCGTCCGTTTAGCTCTCCGCTCTGAAATACTACGTTTTTCACAAGCCCGGGCAGTTCATAATCATTCGGATCGAAGTTCAATCCCGAATCGGTATAATAATAAATGATAAAAGTTTTATCGCCGTCACCTGTCTTTTCTTCGCACCGGACGATTCCAACAGTCCCGATTCGTTTAGGATAAATATCCTGAAATGCAACTTCCTCAAAATGTTCGATAACTCCATATTCCGTATTTTGCTCAACATATTTTTGGCGATTTGGTAATTGCAGCCGGCTAAATCCATACGTTGTCCGGTCTATGTTCCGGGTACTTCCGACCGGGAAAAGGCGGGTAAAGAATTGTGCATTCTCGTTTGTATCTTTGGAAATGGAAATCAATCCGTTTTTATAGCCTAATGTAACAGGGACGCTGTGTTCGCACCTTGAAAGATTGACCGTTGTACCTTCAATCCACCACTCGGTACCTGCCAACTCTGCCACTTGATCCAAACCTTTATTAATAAACGTTCCTGAATAATCTATGGTCAAATTGGGCGTAACAGTTACTTCGCCGACTTTCCAGATAGTAGTATTCATTGCCCGGTTGATATTTTCCACAAATAACCGGATATGTTCAACAGCCGGAGCTGTCAGGGAAAATACCGGTTCGTTTTCATTATCCGCTAATTTTAAGACAAGAATCCGCTTGATAAGGCTTTCCAATCCATAAAGCTTCAGGTTGTATTCCCACTCAATAGTAGATTTTTGCTCAGGCGTGTACTTCTCAATCGCCCAATACCGTTCATCCTCAAAATCGGTATAATCATTGACATCAATGGATATACAATCAAAATGTTTAAACGTAAGCGTCAGGATATTATCGTCCATAATGCCTTTGCTGTTGGTTGAACTATCGTCCGGTGAGATAGTCGCCTTCAGTGTGCCCGTTTGACTGTATATTTTTAGCGCCATTTGAATATTGTTTAAATGTTATTTGAACACTGTTAAAAAGTGGGATTCGGCTCCCTGAATTTGACATTGAATTTTGATGCTACGACCATTCCGGTATCGGTCGTTACCGGCATCAACTGTTCATAATCTGTAAAAGAAACCATATACATTTTGAATATTTTGCCCAGTTCCGGAAGATTGATGCTCAGCCATCCGGACTTTAGGAACTGGATAAAACTTGTATATTTCTGCAAAAAGACTGTTGCATTATCAGCGATGATAGCAAACTGGAGTATGACGTCGCGGGCTTCAGAACGCGGAAGCAATACTTCCGGCAGCTTCTCTCCGTTTTCTTCACGAAACGAAACCGAAACGTACGGTTTCATTGCAGCCGGCTTCAACAGGGCAGCGTAGTTCGTGTTGTCGGATGCTTTATCCTCCGAAAGAAATGCGCCGTATTGCGTAAATACATCCACGTTGTTGATAAATAAAAGTCCCTTGAGTATTGCCATTTTATTTCATTTTTAATCCGTCGCGTATGACTAATTTTACGTCTGAGGAAATAACTTCCAGTAGCCGGCAGTATTCCGTGTTTTCTGCAATGCGCATTAATGAATCCAGCGCCGCATACATGGAGGCGCTCATATTTGTTACTATTTCATCTATGTTTGCCGTGTGCATTTGAACCGATGTAAACAAACCTTCGAGTTTAGTTCCCTGATCCTGCGTCATGGTAGTGAAGGCTCCGGCTTTGCCGGATTGGGAAGAACCGCCGTTTTCGCCTTGCCAAAGGTCAAAGCCATATTCGGAGGCTTTCTTTTGCCAATTCTCCATAAAGGCTTGTGCTGTTTCCATGTCGCCTTCAATTGTTTGATAAAACTGTCCGACCAGTTCCATCTGCCGGCGAGCTATTTCTTCAGGGTCGGTCGAATTTTTATATATCGCTTTTATATCCTCTTGCAATTTCGAGAATTTGTCGGCAAAAAATAATTCATAAGCCAATTGCTTTCCCAAATTTTCAATCACCTTGGCCCCGGCATCTCCGAAAGCCTCCCAGGCGCTGACGCCCTTATCTTGTATTGAGGCGGCAATGGAATCCATTAAATCACTACCCAAAGCGCCGAACGTTTCCTGTAAATAGTCCCGCAATGCTTCCTGTGCTTTGTTGGCTTCTTCCTGAAGATCAATGAGTGATTGAAGCAGTTTCTTATTTTCATCATTGAGCGTTTGAGTATCCAAAATTGTTTTAGCAAAATTAATATTAAGCGAGCCATCCGAATTAAGAAGATTATCTTTTCCGTAAACATCCAAAATAGAGCTATAAACATCATAGCCTTTTCCCCATCCGAAAAGACCGGTCTTTTCGTGTCCGGTTTTGATTGTAATACTTTGTAGAGCGCCAATTCCTTGCATATAGGCATTATATCTCTTAGCGCTTTCTTCTGCGGCTGCGTTACTAATCAATGCTGCCGAAAAAGCGCTTTCCCAAAAAGACACATCAGGGCCTTTCAATTCCTCTTTGAATAAAGAAATAGCTTTCCCATAAACTTTTATTGCATTTGCCGCCTTCTCGATTTGCTTTTCACCAAAGATAGAGGATGCTTCCTCCAACAAAAGGTTTTGTTCCAATAGCAAAAGATTATATTGACGCTGCATCGCAAGGCGGTTTTCCATTACTTCTTTTAGAGCCTCTTGATGCCGTTTTTCCGATGCGGATGCCATATTGAAAATAGCGGATATAACTTGAAATGCTGCGCTGATGATAGTCAGGATTATTGAAGCTTTTTCGACGGCCGATATACTTGCGGATGCCCCGACAGCCAATATTTTAATTCCATCAATCATCGCAATGGCGCTATCTGCAATATTGCTCGCAGCCTGCAACGCACTTTTTGTTGATTCGTCCAAAAAGTCCAATGATTCCAAAATGCCATCAACTTCCTTTTTGCATTTTTTAATAGCAGCAGAGGTTTTATTCCATTTTTCTTCTTCATTGGAATTTTTGATTTCATATTCCGCTTTCGCCGCTTTGATTTCTTCTTGCAATTTATTGACTTTGGCACGCAAGATACCCGTTTGTTTAGAGTCTTTACCGGTTGTCGTTTCGCTTTTCTCAAGCGCCTTTTCGGCATCACGCAGGGATTTTTCCAACTGTTCCAAACTCATATTACCTATCCGGTATATGAAATCCTGAAAGGTCGCCTCTTTTTGCGCCATTTCTTCGTCTAAAGCTGCCAACGCTTCCGCCTGTGATTGTTCGGCTATCTGTATGTTTTCTTCTGACGCGCCTGCTTTGCGCAAATCTGCAATATCTTCCCGATACTTCTTTTCGATGTCCAAACGCTGTTGGGCAAAAGTGCGGTACGGCTCCAGCATATCCTTCAACAACTGTTCCGTTTCGGCGGCGGTTGTTTTGTTCAGAGTGGTTTCCTGCTGAATCAGTTCGTTTTTTTGTTCTCTGGGCAGTTGTTTTATACCGGTCGTTGTAGGAGTAAAAGTACCTTTCTTGCCTTCTTTTTCCCATTGAAGTTTTTCTGATTCCTGCTGTTTTTCGATTAGTTCCTGAGCATGTTTGTCAATAGCGAGTAGCTCTTTTCTGTGATTCAGTTCGATTTGTTTTTGCCGTTTATCAAAGCCATCATTTTGAATATCCAACAGTTTTTGTTCGTTTTCGAGGGCGATTGCACGACGTTCCATTACTGCTTTAACTTCGTTGTTGATAAGTTTTTGTTGCGCGGCTGCCTGTTCCTGCGCCTGACGTTTGACTTTTTCCACTGCCGATTCTTCCGACCGTGTTGTTTTTTTATTTTGACCGGTTAAGGTTGCCAGCTTTTTCTCAGCTTCGTCCAGCGCTTTTTGTTTAGCCTCAATAGCCGATAAAAAATCAAATTGCTCATCTTCTTTTGTGCCTTCGGGGCGAATCCCTTTTCTTAAATCTTTAATTGATTTTTTTAATTCATCAACCTTTCTACCTGCTTCTTCAACCTGTTTGGTATAAGTGGTTATTTCGGTTTTCTCCTCACCTGTTTCTTCTTTTTTGGTAGCTTTTCCAAATATGGATTCGATTTCTTTTACTTCTTTGTTAAGAATCGTTTTTGATTTAGTAAGATTATCAATATAATCAGATACATTATTTTCAGTATCTGTATAACCACCCATACCCATATATCCGCCTTTTTGAACAATTATGTCAAAAGATTTTATGGCATCTTGTACTTCTTTGGGTAACTCTTTACCGTCCTGTAGCGATTCCTTTAAACCATCAAGCAATAACGTTCCCTGCGCTTCGCCGAATTTTTTTGTAAATTTTTCCTGAATTTTTTTGATATTATTGCCCCATGTATTTGTATAGGTGTCTATTGCATCTTGTGTCCCTTTTTCAATTGCTCTGTCTTTTGCCGCCTGTATAGCCGCCGCAGATATGGCTTTATAGGCTGCTTCGACATTACGGAGTGATCTGATTTCTTCGCTTAGCCCATCAAGATAATTCCCGTATTTGCTGATAATATTGTCCTTAGCTTTTTGATATTCTTCAGTTCCTTCCTTAGCGGCTCTAAGCCTGCCGAATAAAATATCTATTTGTGTTTTTTCACCCTCAATTGATTTAGTATAGTCGTCCTGTAAGTCTTTTAGTCGCTTTAACGATTCAGTTTGCGCATCCGTCCTGCTGGAAAGCGCCCATATAGCCGTTGCCAGCCCAACGACAGCCGTTGCAACCAAAACATAAGGATTCGACAGCATGGTTTTGTTCAATAATTTTTGCGCTTTCTCAACCAATAACAATATGTTATAATGAGCTACTTCCGCAATAGTCCATCCATTTTCGGCGACAGTAGCTAATATAACTGCCGCCTTGTATGTTCCATAAGTTGCAACAAGCGACAGCAATATTTTACCAACCGTCTCATAGTTTTGTATTAGAGTTGTGGTTAATTTATATCCATCGGCGATAAGTCCTTCCTGACCTTTGCCGATTTCATTTAACATATTTACCCAGGCATCTTCAAGCGAAGCTTTCAGTCCGGCAATTCCTTCGGATTGCGCTTCCATCATACCATAGAATTTACCTCCTTCGGCCGTAACTGATTGGAAGGCATCCGCGACCATCTCCGCGCTGATCGCTCCGTCTTCCATCTCTTTTTTCAGTTCACCGATGGATTTTCCGGTTTTTTCTGCGATGACAGATAATGGATTGAATCCGGCATTTATCATTTGGAGCAAATCCTGCCCCATCAATTTGCCGGTAGAGTACATCTGAGAAAAAGCAAGAACCAACGAATTAAATTTGTCGGAGTTACCCATTGAAATATTACCGATTTGTTCGATAATCGGGATTACCTTTTCGGCTTCAATGTTAAAACTCAATAAGGTTTGGGCGCCTTTGGATACATCCGTCAAAGTTAAAGGGCTTTTTACCGCAATACTTTTCAATTCGGCTAACATTTTGGCTGCCTGTTCTTCGCTTGAAAGTAGGACGTTGAATGATTTTTCCATCATTTCAATTTCACTCCGCACATCTATAATCTCTTTGCCGAATTTTGTCAGGGCTGCTGCGCCTCCAAATTTCAGTATAATTGAATTTAGCTTGTCATAGTCGGAACCCATACGGTTTGCTGCAGTGGATGATGCTTCCATCGCAACTTCGGATGCACGAATAGAATGAATCAGTTCATCATAATCCTTAGACAAACCATCTACGTTTTGACCGGCCTGCGAAAGCGCCTGTCGTGTTTTATCACGCATCAGCAATACAAGTTCTACCGTGTTGCTCATTTTTTTTCGTTATTTAGTTTCGTTTGAAAATACTCAAGCGAATTTTGACCTGAAACTTTCGTTCCTGTCTTTCCTTTCCTGCTTAGTCTTCTTATCTCATCGGCTTTCATATACCTCGGCGCATCATATATCATCATCAGAAGCGTGGGATATGGAACTCTCCACAGTATATATGAAACGCTCCATCCTGTTTGCGAGGCTATTTGCCAAACGAATCCGAACGGGCTATGGGAGGCTTCCATGCGCCCCGTTAACTCCCGTTTTTTAAGTGGCTCAAACGCGGCTTCATCAGGTTCATCCCTTCCGCCAGTTTGATAATATTCTTGAAAGGGCGTACATCAAAATTATCCATTACCTGATATACGGCTTCAGACAAAAATAACGGATGCACCCGCCATCGAAGCCACCAGGCGACTAACGCCCCAAATAGTTTGTATGTCAAATATCCCCTTACAATCGCACCGGCTACTATCCGGCTGATCGCCTTTCCATGTTTAGCCACAAAGTCAATATTTTGCTCTATAGTGTACTCTTTCATTTCCGCATGGCTCACGCCGATTTTAAGCCATTGTTCCGACATCCGGATTAATCCTCCCATATACGGCCGCCGGATTACAATATTGCGAGACTTCTTTTTAAAATCCAAAGACCTGAGCGGGCGAAGGGGTATCGGCACGCCCAGGTCTAAGATTAGTTCGGAAGCTTTTAGTTCCTCAAGGTTCATATTAACCTTCTGTTAAAGGATGCGTTCCGGGAGGATAAATCTTGTAAGGAGCGCTACCATCTTCAGGGGCAAGAATCGTAAGAGAGCAGGAAATTGCCAATGTTTGAGCAAGGTTAACCGCCTGTGCTAAGTTACCGGTCAGACTTGCTTTGGGAATATCAATAACATGACCGCTCGAACACCTGATTACTGCCGGCCCCTCTTCTACTGTCTTAGCGGCAGGCGCGGAGTAAATGCCGCTGGCATCCACTTCGCCTCCAAATACATCTTTGAATCCCTCTCCGGTCAATTGGATAAGCGTAAAGTTAAACTTGTCGCTTCCGGGATTCGTGTTCAATGATTTTACAACAGCATTTTTAGCCTGTGCGGCACGTATGTCTGTTGTGGAAGGTGCATCGCCTGCAGCGGTAAGACCTTCTTCGCTTATATAACCAAACTTATTCCCTTTGAAATTGAACTCATCCAATCCAAAGATAAATCCGTCATTTGTCTTTGCCATAATTTTATTTTTTTACTTTTATGAATACTATTATTGTTATTATTACACCGGCAAAAAAGCCGGTTAGAATTAGTTTGAACGGTGATTGAATGCCGTTTGAACGCTCATTTTTAATTACCGTTTCTTCTGCCGAAGCGTTATTTCTATTGCGTAAGAGTTCTCGCTTGTAATATTCAACTAAGGCTTGCAAACTGTCGCAGGTAGCAGTAATATAAACGGTATCGCCTTTTAAACTTACATCAACGCTTGCCCTGCCGTCCTTCTTACTGAAAGTGGCATCCGCCGGTAAATCAAGCAGTCTCGGTATCGGAATTATCAGTTTCGTTTTCGCCTCCGGAACCGGAATCGTTTTTATTAACAGCGTCTCTATTACGAGGCTGTCTGCCTGCTTTTCCTGAACCGTTTTTACGGTTGATTGCTTCACTGATTTGCAACTCGTGTTGAACAGGGCAATTAGCATAATAAATACAACCGTAACTCTTTGATACGGCGCGACGAAAACGACCCAATTCCTTATGTAAGTTATCCACTTCATTTTGCAATTTTTCTAACGTTTCTGAAATATGTTCGTACAGCGTTTTGTAAACATCATGTACCTCCTTTGTTTCGCGTGCCTTACGAATCGTTTTGCTTACAATCCAAGTGATGACGGCGCCGATACCGCCAGGCATTAACCATTGCAGAATAATTATCAGGTGTTCCATCATCACTTCGATTAATGTTTATTTATTAGTTAATCCCTTCAATCCAAACAGCCCGAATATGGCCGTAATCAATCCGGTATCAAATACTCCATTCGCCGCCAAACATGCGCCTGCGCCGTACAATAAAGCCAACCAAATACTTAATCCGTCAAGAAATCCTAAATGTAGAATCCATCCTACCAGAGTAACTACAAGCCCTATTGCCCAACTGAATATCTGCACCGTCAGTCCTGTTGCGTTTGGAAGAATCAATCTCCTGAAAAAATGCACAACTAAAGGAATAAAGGCGACTAAAGCGAAAAAAGTTTGAAAAGCGTCTGTTAACGAATCCGTTGTAATAATGTCCGGTGAATAAACTGCTTCGTCGGGTTGCGGCGGGTTGTCGGCCGGAGCCGCTATTACTGTAGTCGCAAATGCGCCGGCAAACAGCAGCATCAAAATTAAAAATAAATGTTTCATTGTTTGTTTGTTTTTATGGCCTTTCGGCCGGTTGATAATTATTGTTTAATCCCTATGGATTTAAGCCACTCTTGTACATCAAAGGAAGGGCAGTCCTTAGCCGCTACTTCCCTGTGTCCTATGATCCGAACATTTGGAAAGCGCCGATGGAAATCCTTAACGTATTTTTCCATCGCTT
>JGI20166J26741_11704918_pt1 | contig 10809 bp, 5 predicted proteins | sample TergutCu122P5_FD_26741 | JGI IMG/M metagenome (IMG submission 26741) | reverse complement strand
TGAAATTTGATATAGGAGTTTTTCGAAAAAAAAAACTATTGAGAAAATTCAAGTTTCCTTAAAATCGGACAACAATAACGGGTACTGTACATGAAGACCAGCATACATTTTTTTTTATCATATCTTGCTCATTTCTTCTTAGAATGAAAAATATTTCAGAGGTTGTAGGGAAAAAAATGAAACACATTTTATGTTCAATAACTTTTTCGAAAATCGTGCCGTTTATGAGATAATTTGGAAAAAAAATTGTAGAGCGGGGCAGGCCACAGATGACAATATGGCGCATGCGCATTGCGTGCTGGATACCTGAGGCTACGAATACACACACAGGTTGTGTAATTCTTATTTCTTTAACAATGCATCATAGGTGGCACGAACGCGCCTCAATGTTATGTTATATGCACGCTGCGTGTTTTGTTGAGACCTAGTAACATTGCGCGCTCCACTCTAAGCTGCAGTTCTGTTAAGGCGGTGCTATTGCTTATGTGGTTAATATCAGCCTCTTCATTACAGAGGAACGAATTCGATCCCAGAAATGTTTATGCGAACGTTTTGTTGGACAAAGTGCCACTACGACAGGTTTTTAACCGAGGATTTCTGTCTTTCTCTTTTCACATCATTCCACCGTTGCCCTTTACTCCTTTTCTTTCATCTGCTCACAACTCTGTAAAGTCCGGTTATTGGCAGCTTCTGTGCCCAGGCTGCGAAAGAAAATCACCTCTGAAATCTTATTTGATTTGTAGTTCCTTTCTTCTACGTCACTACGTAACTTTCTTTTGTCGCTGAGTAATGTCCAGCAGTGTAGGAAGCGTAGTCTGTCGCTGCATGGCGACAATATCTGTCGCCCTTTCTTCAGGACGCTGCCCGGCTATAAAAAGAGGACAGATAAGGAATATATACGAATAGGATTTTATAGTTGAATATTCTGAATAACATTCAAACGAATCTGAGGTAATCACAGTTCTTCAACAGTACCTCCAATTCAGATCGAAGCCACATGCTTTTTTGCATAATTAATCGGCATAATCACTTGATAACAGGTAATCTTAATCATGGCTATAATTTAAATCAGTGTGTCAAGGAGCATAACTCTGCGCCAACTGCTAACAAGTGATGAAATCGAGATAAGCCGTTTAGATTTTCGCCTTTCATTTATAATTTCAAATATTTCTACTACCAATAAGAAGAAGCCTACATGAGGGTAAAGTTGTTAATGCGTACGCCATGAAGTCATATGAGAAAGTGGGCGTCATAAAGGGTAAATTTCTCTACATACATACATTCTCTCTCTCTCTCTCTCTGAAATTATGCAGGGACGTGGGTAAACCTGCATTTATTCTGAAGCTCGACACTAGGTGGAGGTGAGATTTTAGCGTAATGCCCAGTCCGCTTGATACGCGAGGATAATCCGACAGTAAACACAGTCGGTCCGTGCAAGGGGTTCTAAGGACGGCACTGTGAAACTATCAAAGATCATCTTTTTATTTAGTAGACTATAGTCTATCACCAATCTATCTTAGTCTTTTTGGCTTTGGCACTACATATTCCGGGCACGCATATGCAAGTGGCTACTGCGTGTACCTTCTTTCCGTAAACAATTTTCGACTACTTTCCTCATCCTCTGAAGTTTCGGGGGAGCATATTGATAATGGTTACGAACTTACAAGAAATTGGTCAGATAAATTAATATCTACGAAAATATTTTCACTGTATGCATTTTGCCAGAAAGTAATTTCGGAAACTTCTCCACCGATTCATCTACCTGACACATGTGCTGGTTGTTGCTAGCAGAACTAAGAACCACATTTATGAAAATTATTGCATTCACAGGGAAAACAATCACCATACTTACTATAAAAACAAGATGACTCAAACTGACAATTTAAAAGTGATGTGAAAGCAAATGAACGCATGGATCTTCCAAACTCTATTATCATTTTAGCCGAAGATAAATTTCATTCCCAATACGAATGGAACCCCCGTTAGGTGGGTACCTGTCACCACGGCATGGCGCGTCCTCAAGCTGCGGATGGACGAACGGCTTCCAATATGGAGGGTAGCTGCGCATATATTGAATAAGCAGTCGCGGATAGTCGACAGTCTTCCAGCTTGGGAGTTGGGCGAGGAGCTGACAACTCCTCACCTTAAAAACTGGAAGAGTCAAGAAACATACACACGTGCCACGGAGCTGGATTGATCCTTCGGCACGACCTAAGCAATGGAAAAGGGACACGTGATTTGGTACATGGAATGTTAGCAGTCAGTATAGGTCAGAGTCACTTAGAGCAGTAGCCAGGGAATTAGCAAGATGTAAATTAGATTTATTGTGTATGCAGTAGGTTAGGTGGGACAAAGGGGGCACTGTAAGAGCAAGAGATTATAATTTTTCTATGGAAAAGGAAATGAAAATCATCAATTAGGAACAAGTTTTTTGGACACCACAGAATATTATCAGCAGTTAAGAGAGCAGAGTTTGTTAGCGATAGGATGTCATATATATTTCTGAAAGGTCACTGGTGTAATATCATTGTTTTGAATATGATGCACCAAGTGAGGAGAAAAGTGATGATGCAAAAGAGAGTTTTTATGAGCAATTAGAGCAGGTTTTCGATCTTTTTCCTAAGTAACATATGAAACTTCTGTTGGGAGATTTTATTGCAAAATTTGGAAGAGAGAATATTTGCAAACCGACAATTGGGAATGAGAGTTTTCATCAGGATAATAATGATAATGGTGTTAGAATAATAAAATTTGCCACTTCAAAAAATCTGTTTGTTAAGAGTTCGATGTTCCCACACCGAAACATTCATAAATACACCTGGACCTTTCCTAATGGGAAGACTCACAACCCGATGGATCACATATTGATAGATAGGAGATGGCATTCGAGTATACTCGATGAACGATCTTTCAGGGGAGCTGAGTGTGATACTGATCACTATCTGCTGGTTGCAAAAGTTAAGGAAAGATTGGCAGTAAGTAAAAAAGCAGCACAGAAGTAGGATTTGGAGAAATTTAAATTTAATCCAAGGAAGCTAGAGAGCTGGAGGTTAGGAAACAGTATCAGGTTAAGATCTCAAACAGAATTGCAGCTTTCGAAAACTTAAACGACAGTGAGGACAAAAATAGGGCTTGGGAAGTTATTAAAGGAATATCAAAACCTCAGCTAAAGACAGTCTAATTCAGCACAAATTGAAGCAGCATAAACCATGGTTTGCTGAAGAATATTTACGTTTTTTAGATCAAATGAAGCAGGCTAAAATCCAATGGTTAAGGCCATGTATAAAAGCAGACGGCTGCCTCTCCTCGCATTCAAGTTGGTACGCATTTTGTACTGCAGGATCTTCCGAACTGGGCGAAGTTTTCTCTGCATGGAGTTGTACTCTTTCAGAAAACGTAATACCTCATCTTTCCCTTGTTTAACTTCCAGTAACCTCTGATAATGGTACTGATCAGTTTCTATGAACCGAAATCTGGTTTCCAAAATTTCGCTAAACCTGACCCACGTAGTATATTCCTCGCGTAATTCTGTACTGCTCCAATAAAAACGCCTAGTTGTCCCTCCTAATTTCAACTTAACTGTGTATTTCTTATCATCTTCTATCCAAGATCCCATGCGCCGTACAGAACTTACTGCTTCCAAAAATTCATGCACTCTCAAATATCCTGGACGACCCGTGAACTCCTGTATAAGAGCAACCACCGACAAATCCTTCGCCGCATGGCGTTGGATAGCAGCTCCTGCAGTTAACCTCTCTATCTTTTCTTTCAGCGCTTCTATTTGTTCCAGCGTACCTTCCGCCATTCTGAAAAATAAGTTGTCGCCCCAGACGCTACAAGTGAATAGGCAGGTTTCACCCTTTCATAGGCCACGAAGGTCCTTAGGGAGAGTAGAGGTATAGCTCTACTCTATTTTTGACCTCGGCACTAGAAGGGGGTGAGGGATCAGCGTCACGCCCCGGCCGCCCCTTACCCACGGGAAAGACCCGGTATCCATTGTACAGGCGGCTGGGTGGGCCTCAGGGCCGGTCTAGACAGGTGCGGAAAATCTCGCCCCCCACTAGGATTCGATCCCCGGACCGTGCAGCCCGTAGGCAGTCGCTATACCGACTACGCTACCCGGCCCACTACAAGTGAATATTCTGGACAAAATCACACTATAATGCACAAATAAAAAACCGCACTGTACAGCACCGAACCAGTGTGTGAGGTCATGTGTAAACTAGATCTTACCTGCTCATATGCTTCCCATCGCTCAAAAGAACGGACGTGGCACATACACCAATTAAATGCACGTACCTCAGAATCTTAGAACATTTGAATTTCAGAACCTAAAAAATCTTAGAACGTTAAAAAAGCAGAACCGCTGCCACCAAATCTGTAAAGTGCTCGAGCTGGAATGAGTACTGAGAAACCACAGTTTAATCCACACGATTCGGGTGAGGGGGGCCGTGCGGTGAAAAGTGTTGCCAGAATTGCTTTCATACTCGTACATCATAAGAACATAATCAGTTTTTTGTTGGTTTTTAATTTTGTCTAATCTACGTCAACTACATTATGGCATGCCAAGATAATTGCAACGGTACTGAATTGTATCCTATGTTACACACGTTTTGCTTAGGAAGTGTCCTGCCCCTTTGTTTGCACCTGTACCATGCATTTCCTGCTTCACATAGGCTAGCGTTGACACTGGGGTTTTGTTGTTAATCATATCTTTACAGTTTACCAGTCTGTCAATAAACAAAGTTTTGAGGCCAAAGTGCCCTTTTTTATGTTTAAATTTTGACGATTGATGATGACCAATCTGGGCAATTTATCGCGGGTAACAAAACAAATGGCAAGCAATGACTGACATACCAAATTGCGTATCCAATCAACAGCTCCATTTCATGGCGCTAATTATTGTTATAACACTGTACAATTACACACTTCAGAGGGTTTTGCACTGTTACCTCCCGCAGTATCCGCACGTCTGCCTCTTGCGCGTCTCTGCCTCGTTACTTGAAAACCAGCTGAACAAAGAAGCCATAGTGTAGCCCGGTCATGCAGCAATATCAAAACAAACAAACTCTAACAGTGGCTCAGGCTGGCACTATTATAAACGGCTAAACAAGCCAGCTATCTGCAGAAAAAATACGCGAAGGTGGGCCATTACAGTATTCCATCCTAATCAAGCAATTCTGAAAAGTCTTTACATAAAAAGGTTTCTTATTCGTTTCATTCTAATTTATCCGTGAAAACTTAACATACTTTCTAAACAGTACTGTATAGTCAAACATGAAACCGTTCAATTATTCAAGAGCTACATGTTTCCGTCTAGATATCGACCATAATCAGGCCAAAAAATACAATTATTAAGGAGGGTCAAAAGTCATATACAAACATAATCATGTTTTATGTGGGATCCACAGTTTGACAATAATTTTATTTTATAATATAAGTGTAATTGTAATTTTACAACAAAGTTTTTAAAGCAGAAGTATGAATGGCCAAAACATGTTGTTGATTAGTATGTAAGAAAATTACATTGATATTCTCGTATGCAAGTGCATTTGATGGTCTTTTAAAAAAAATTATACATCTTATTAATGCACAGAACATGGGACATGTAAGACTGATGTACTTATCTGCATCAATATACGTATAGCAATATATGTCGATCTGTGTGTAATATCTGCAATGTATGATGGAGTAATGTGGAAGTTAATGTTTGTAGAAGTAGGTTATGGAGAAACAAATTGTTCTTCACTGCCATGGGATAGGTTCAAAAGGGAGGGTCTTATGAACATGGAGATCGGTATCAATTTTGTTACAAACATGTGCATGAATTTTCAGTGGCTGAGTAACAGTCAGCCACAAGGGAGCCGATAACAAGAACCTACAAGTTATTCAGTCAAATATTCAGGCATTCCTTCTGTCAATCAGGCATCTGCTCATTTTGTCAGGAACCTCGCAATTTGATACACAACTGTTCTGTGAGCAATACAAGATACATTTAATAGTGAAATCCCCCTTTCTGCATTGAACTCTAGAATTTCTGTTGCTTTGGTTTGTTGCTTTCCTTGCTCTCGGCTATGTCAACTTACCTTTGGCAGTACGGCTGCTGTTTCTGAAGGATGACCAGTCTGCACTCAGCTTCGTCAATGATGTCCATGTTTCTACAAAATGCATAACATTCCTTAGCCCCCCCCCCACTACATTTTTGTATTGCCATAAATATGAGATTTAAAATTTAAACCATGGAGTGTGTCTTCTTGCAAGTCTAGCCCCATATGGTACAGTTATAAGTGAACTTCATTAATTTACTTTTATTTTTTTCTTTTGTATCTATTACTTATAATAAAGATGAATACTGATGACCTCTTTATTTCAGTTGAACGCTATTATATTTTCATGATGTACTACATGTACAAAACAGAACTTATACCAGGAACCGCTGTGGAGTAGCGTAATGGTAAGCAGCTTTGATACCAGATTGCAGCTGTTGTAATTAGTGGTCATGGTAGTATTACTCGGGAACTACTGACCGTTATCATGCTAACTAAAAACACATTAAGAATACTAACATATGTAAATGTGAAATATGTGCAGTAGCAAATTAGGCTTTGGGTAACGTTCTAGGCCTTTCAGGTTTAAGTTCTGAAATGGACCAGCGATTGAGGTTCTAACCCTGAACAGGCTTCCTTGAGATAAATTCCTTTTGGCTGCAAATAACATGATTAGGGAAATCAGCAGGAGTGTGTAAGGGCCGTTACGGCATTCAAAAGCTTCAGCCTAGGCAGAATACCCATCAACTGTCAAGTTGATAGGAGTTTTGCAGCTCAGTGTTTCTCAGTGAAACCCGAGACTTTGACACTGCTGAGAACGTAATTTGTTCAATACGAAGTGCCAGTGGGTAACCCCCCTAAATGTTTGTTTATCATAAGTCTACTGACTTGAATTAGCGCAGCCAAAGAGATCGGGCTTCCCAGAAAGTTCAATTTGACCTATGTGGTTTCTCTAAATTTTAATTTCGGGCAATAGTATCATTTCAGTACATGGGAGGGTATTTGTTTTGAACAGTGCAGAAGATGTAAGCGAGAAGACAATCCGTTTTGACTGTTCGGTTGGCACAGATGCAAAGTTTGGGTGCTCTGTTAGAATTGGTCAGTTTATGACATTTAAATTAGGAAGTGGTATATGTGAAATCAATGTAAAGGAAGCTAAAGTTTGAGTTTAATAAACACACTGAACCTAAAATTTTAACATTTATACAATTGTGTAAACAAAGTTATATTCAACTGTATTTACTCCAAGTGCTGTGGTGACACATAATATCTTGCTGTTATTGCACATGATTACTATACAACATAAAAGTGAATAATTCCTTAATGCTGTTAACTAAAGTGAACTCCTACAAATAAAACAAAGAAAACCCCCAGAACTAAGTGTGTGTGTGTGTGTGTGTGTGTGTGTGTGTGTGTGTGTGTGTGTGTGTGTCAGCCTGTAGTAGTTGATCGTGGGTCTTGCAGGGACCTCCTGTGTAAATTACCCTGAGACAAGACCTTCAGGATCCCTGAGAAACAGATGGGAAGTTACACACTTATGCACCTGAGGTGAAGAGGAGGGTAGCAGTAGAGAACACAAAGAAACAAGAGCATCTTAAAATTAACTTGTACAACTTTGGCAACTGTGACTGTAAATAAACTTCAGCAAAATGGGAACATTGTGAAGACTGCAGACTGTGGAAACTAGTTTAAACAGTCTTCAGAACAGTGGAGGTGACAAGTAAGTGGCAAGCTTATGTTGAGAATGAAAAGTAAACATAAATTTGTTCCTGTGCTTAATCACCAATCCATGAAGGTGTACGTGGCGGTGGCAGTACATTCTCACTGTTGGCACTAGGTGGATGGTTGAACCCAGCTTCAGAGATAATGATGCACATTGTGTGGGAGGCTGGGTGGGCTCGAGGGGCTGTTTGCATGTTGAGGTGAGGAGAATATCACTGCCACTGCCAAGAATCAAAGTAAACATATTTGACAAACCCTACATATAATTTTATGTTTGCATTATGCTGCTGAAATAGGTGTGACACTCAAGTATGACAGCACATGGAAGAATCTTCATCAATAAAAAAATGAATAATAAACAGGATTCTCATTCAGGAGCAAACAGAAATTTAGATATTACATTGTATGTTATTGTGTAAAGTATTTCATTGCCATATTTTTAGTAGCTGATATGACATGCAACGCTTTTATGGAGAAGTTGTTCACACAGGTATCCTTGCCTTCCCTGTTTTCCAGTATAACTGAAATTAAGTTTTGTACAATTGAGAAGAAATGTTGCTTCATGTAGGACACTGGAAAATGAGAGAAAAATGTAGGTCTTATTATGGTCTGTAAATTTTCAAGGAAGCAGTTTCAAGTATGCATGATTAATAAAACACAAAGGTAATGATTATCCACCTCCATGCAGTGTAGCATCTGTATTGTCAACAGTCATATGTTTAAATGATAGAGTTGAATGTGCAGTGAAGGAACATAAAGACAAAGTTGAAAAAGAATACATATTTAAATTACATGTAGGCTACTTCAAGCAAGTACAGTTGAATTCGGTTATAATGACCTTGGTTTGTGCAACACCTCGGCTGTTCTTTGGTACCAGTTAATTCCTTTTAGTTCACATGGTTTTCTGCCTTGCTTACTACAACATACAACAGAGCATCTACCTGGGATATAATGACATTGCCAATGACATGTTCCAATATTGCTTTCCAAGAAGAATACTGTTTTGAAAATTCAACCACCACCTCATCCTTGACAAGATGAGGCCTCTACTCTGTCAGGTGTATATATAAATTCCAGGCCTGAAAAATAACAGTAACAGTAATTCATTTTGTGCATAAAGTTACCCTCCATGTTCATTCTTCTCCACTTAACAGGAGACTGGTAACATAATAACAATAACAAATACAAGGAAGGTTTTGAGTGTCGAAGGAATAATTAAGCTGACATGACACATAAAAGGTAAAGGAGTCCTGTAACAGGCCCAGTGGAGGTTCCAGGAAGTTTAGGCTCCCAGATTTCCTGACATTCAGCACATGAAGGTGGTGAGGTTGTCAGCCTCACGCACCGGCCGCCCTTACCCCCAGAAAATGTTCCTGGTACTCATTTTCACTAGGGCTGAGTCGACTCCAGGGCCATGGTATGGTCAGCAGGAATATGTCACTGAAAAATCCAGTGACACCACCGGGAATCGATCCCGGGACCATCTAACTGGTAGTGCAGCGCCTTAAACACTACACTACGCTATGTAATATGACACATAGAAAATATAAAAAAAGAAAGCTGACATGTGTCGGAAATTTGGTCTCATAAATTCTACAATCCAAAAGATGTGCACAAACGAAACCAAAATTATTAGTGCACTTGAAGAGATTGGATCAAGAGTAACGACACAGCATATTTGGTCCCTTTGATGATGCTATAACTGAGTTCAACTGTATAGCTGCATATATTTCTGTCTATTTTCAGAACTACTACCAAAAATGTACTCATAATTTCCTTTCCTGAATGACTTGCAAGTAGAGCATAAAATTTTCTCTGGATTACACTCCTTCACAACTTGTTTTCAGTTGCCAGGTGCAAATATCTCTAATTAGGGTGTAATATATTTGTGCCAAGTGAAATATCTGGTGTCTGGTTGCGTTGTCTGTACTTCCTCTTTACTGTCACAAACAGCCTTATTGTGAAGTAATAGATGATCTCAATGAAACTGAGCAGACTTGCACCAACAAACAGACCAGCAGCTCCACCCATCGATACTGCAAAAAATATATATATATTTATAAGTTTATACTGTATGTAGATGTGTGAAGTAACCATGCTTGTGCAAAATTAACTTCAAGGCCAACATATTGTTACAAATATGTGAATTTTGTTCTCATATCATCTCACACTCTGTTCACATCTTAAAAATTGTACCTACTTTCAATACATTTGATTAGTTAAGTCAGGCTTTTCAAAATATAATGATGAACTCCAAATTAAATGGGGACTGAAGAAACCCGAATTAAACTAAAATCTGTTGCTATAAAAGTAGTAATATTTTATAAGAGAATGGTAAAAACATATTTTGAATTAATATGAGAAATTTTTCCACTTTTTTGTGACAATTTCTTTGAAAGCAGTGCTATAGATGTGTGTTCTTATGGTATGTGGTCCATCCATTATTCCCTCAATATATCATGAAAATTCATTTGGTTAAGTGTAAAAACTGGTGTCACTGCAAGAAATGTAGAATATTTTACAGACTATTTAACTCTCACTTATAGTTGAAAAGGTTTTAGAACCAAAAAAATTATAACCTTCTTATAGTGGATATTATGGTCAGTACTGAATACCAGTTATTACATATTAACCTCTTCAGTGGTATGCCCGGAAATGTTCCGGGGCTTTAACTCCTGCCTATACCGTTCTATCCCGGAAGTTTTCCGTTCTCTGTTCAGTGCTCACTACGTTCACGCCTGAAATATTCCCGAGCCCATATTAGTCATGTTGAAGTAGTTCATATGTTGGCCGAACGATGGCAGAACCTTTCCAATCAGCTTATAGCGACCCTTGTGGAGTTTTTGCTTCTCATTTAATGTTGTTCTAGCCACAGCGAAAGTTTACACAATGTGCAGTCTTACAGTGAATGATGGTCAACCAAGAAGCAAAGAAACTATTTGTTGATGACATTCGTGGTTTCTTGGAAAGAGAAAATGAATCAGAAAGTGATTTTAGCCTTTCAGAAAGTGAATTTGAGCTTGATAGTAGCAGCAGTGGT
>JGI20166J26741_11704807_pt1 | contig 10809 bp, 14 predicted proteins | sample TergutCu122P5_FD_26741 | JGI IMG/M metagenome (IMG submission 26741) | reverse complement strand
AATTGACTTCTTTTTCTTACTTTTTCTGGCTTTTTCCTTACTCTGTTCAATTTTCAATGATCTTATGTTCAAAAGAACGCTTAATCATAATATCATGTATTTCTCATTTAGTCAATACTTTTTTTAAATATTTTTTTCTCCTAAGAAACACCTTTATCATAATATCAAGTTTTTCCCCTTTTGTTTATTTATAATGCTCTATTCTAATGCAATTTAAGCGAATTTATCTCGTTTTTCCTGCTCTTTTCTCTATTTTCCTTATGATGATACACTTGGCCCTGTGGTTGTTGTTATTCTGCTAATTTATTGTATTTTTCTTAGTTTTAACCTTCTATACAATAAAAATAGTACGATAGAAAAAATAAATATTAAGAACAGGATGTATATTAGACAATTTAAAAAAAACTGTTCAGGAAGCATCTGTATTATTGGATCCTTTCTATAATCGAATACCCAAAAGCTATTGTGGAAAACTACCTTGTGAAATGTTACAAAAAGTGCATCAAAATTGATAAAAGATGCCACAGCTAAAATAACTACTGGAAGTATTATTAATATAGAAGTGTATTTCAAAAAGTTATATCTCTTGCCTATTAATTCAATTGTACAAAATATTAAAGCCAGCACTCCGCAAATTATTGCACTGTATTTTAAGTTTATGAATATACCTTTTACTTCTTCAAAATGGATTTCACCTTCAGCTGACATTGCAAGATCTTGAAATTTCAATTTCGTAATGGATTCATTTGTCAAATAATCTATTAAAGTACTGTAATTCCTCTCTATTTGATCTTTTGAGAGGTCTATCTGGTTTGTGATCTTTAAAGGGTCGATATGCAGATAATAGAAAAACTTGCTGGAAAGAACTATATTTGGTATTAAGGATATTATAAATATGCTCAAAAAAATAGTAGCAAAAAAACTCATTAATCTTCTCATCAGTCTATTCCTTTCTCAATTTAAGTTTTACATGTAAAAGACTAGATAAATCAATAATCCTATTAAAGCAAGGATAAAAAGATTTATTAAAATATAATAAGGTATTTTATTTTTATCTCGTTTAACTTCTTTATTGTACCATTTTTTATTTAAATTTGCATGTATATTGCGCCTTGATCTCATATTTTTATAATAGTCATTATTATAATGCGTTCTTTGCCCTTTTTTATAGTTGATCTTTCCATAATAAACCTTTCTTTTAGTGTTTCTATTATAATTATATGTTCTTTGATTTGAATTTGCGCTAAGAGATTTAAAAGAAACAATCCCAAAGACCAATATAAGAGCTATTATCAATATATAACTCCATCCAATATATTTTATGCCTCTTGCAGCATAAATGTTCTGAGCAAGTTCAACTATTTTATGATCCGTTTCATATATAGGATGTGACTCTAAAGCAGAGAGTGAATTAAGTTGATTTTTGTCGTTGAAGCGAGCGTTTAAAATCCTTCCATCTGGACATGTAATTCTCACTGAATTGCTAAATACGCTTGCCTTATATAGATCATTTGTTAATTCGAAAGTAAAACTATTATAAGTAAATATGTTTGTGCTAAATGTGCATATTATTTTTTCATTATTTGCATTTATAAATGTAAATCTATTATCTTCAGAAGCGTCTAATCTATATATCGAATCATTATATGATATAGCTCTTAATGTAGGCGTTGTACAGGAAGAAGCAAAAAATATTAAAAATAAGCTTATAACAAAAATAATCGCTTTTTTATAATTTAAAAACATGAGTACACCATTTATATTGATTTACTTAATTAATATGTTTACTGCTTAAATTTTAAGACAAATAATTTAACTATATATAGAAAAGCATATCTTTAGCTCTTAGCCAAAATATATGCTTTTATAATATTTATGTGATTCCTAATTTTTCAATGACAGTCTAATAAATTTTTTCTTCCCTATCCTCACCAAAGCTGAATCATCCAAGAAATCCTTTTTCTCTATAGCAGTATTTATATCAGAAATTTTAACATCATTTAATAAAACTCCACCTTGAGAAATGAGCCTCTTGCCTTCAGACTTTGATTGAATAATGGCACCTGATGTTAAAATATCGATCAATGTTTTGCCAAGATCTCCATCGCATATCTCCAAAGTGGGCACATTTTCCATATTTGATCCTTTAGAAAACAAAGCGACCGCTGCTTCTTTTGCTTTATTTGCTTCTTCTTCTCCATGTATTATCTTAGTCACTTCATATGCTAAAATCGCCTTAGCCTTATTTATTTCTGAACCTTTTAATTTTCCTAAATCTCTAACTTCATCCATAGGCAAAAATGTCAAAAGAGCTAAACAATTTTCAACGTCCTCATCATCCACATTTCTAAAGTATTGATAAAACTCATATGGCGATGTTTTATTCTTATCTATCCAAACAGCTCCATTTACTGTTTTACCCATTTTCTCACCCTGGCTATTTACTAAAAGCACTGTAGTCGCAGCAAAAGCCTCCTTTGCTTCTTTACGCCTTATTAGATCTGCTCCACTGAGTATGTTTGACCACTGATCATCTCCGCCAAACTGAAGGGTACAATTATAATTCTTAAAAAGCTGCAAAAAGTCATAGCTTTGCATTATCATGTAATTAAGCTCGAGGAAACTCAAGCCTTTTTCAAATCTAAGTTTATAGCATTCAGCTCTTAGCATATTATTTATTGAAAATAGAGCTCCAATTTCCCTCAAGAAATCCACATAATTCAGCTTTAAAAGCCAATTTGCATTGTTTTCAAAAATAGCTTTTCCATCAGTAAAATCGATGAACCTTGAAATCTGTGTTTTAAAAACTTCTCCATTTTTATCAATTTGTTCCTTAGATAGCATCTTTCTCATATCTGTTTTACCAGATGGATCTCCAACCATGCAAGTGCCTCCACCGATGAGTGCAATAGGTCTGTGCCCATATTTTTGCATATAGGACATAACCATGAGTTGAATAAAATTGCCTACGTGAAAGCTATCTGCAGTTGGATCAAAACCTATGTAAAAAGTGATCTTTTCTTTTCCTAATATCTCTCTGATCCTTTCTTCATGAGAAAACTGCTTTAAATAACCTCGCTCTTTAAGAACATCAAAAACATTTTCCATATCCACACTTCCTATATTTTTTAGTTAATTATTATTATATAGTGAACATAGAACACAAAGCAACATATACTAATTATATGGAGCTAACTATTGAATATCTCATTCAAATCTATTTCCAAGCCTTCAAATATTGCAGATTTTATTATAGGCTCCTCGTCTTTATCAAATAAAGTAACAATAGCATTAGTGATATACATGCCCTTTTCTAATACATATTGTTCGATTAGTTTCAATCTTGGATCAACTATCCAATATTCTTTCACTCCATATTTTTCAAATAATTTGAGTTTTTCGTTTCTATCTTTTAATCTAGTCTTTGGTGAAGCAACTTCAACAATCAAAGTAGGAGATCCCCTATATTCTTCTGTTTTTTCAGTTATTTTATCGCATATTATAGATATATCTGGTCTTACAAATTCTTTTTTATTTTCTACATCTATATAAACGTCTATATCTGAGGTATATACTTCACACCCGTTATCATTTGAAACAAAGTACATGTTTAATTTTTTGATTATTCTACTAATGATTTGCGCATGGAAAGGAGAGCCTCCCGACATATAATAAATTTTGCCGTTGATTATTTCTTTGATTTCATTTGTATAATCATCACATACATGATCTCCATGATTTCTTAATTCCATTTTTAAGCCTCCATTTATTTTATTATATCCTACTTTTTGATAACGCAATATCAATTTAAACCATAATTTTATCGATTTTAAGGCACTTTAAAATAAAATAAAAAGCTATATAAAGGAGGGAAGCTAGGCTCACACCTAGCTTCAGGATTTAAATGGTAAAACGTACAATAAAATCTAATTCAGCATCCATTATTATTCTATTCTCTGTGACTTAAAATTGTGCATTAAATAATAATTAATTTTGAATTATATTTACCAATGCTTCTTGAAGTACTTTTGAGAAATTAATGCATCTTTCTTCACAAGCTGTATTAAGCCAAGCAGGTATACTGAGTGTTTTTTTTACGGCTTGATCACCATGTTTTTTAGTAAATTCTGCAATATCAACCAAAATCATGTTAATAAAAGCAGAGTCATCATCCTTAATAATATCATCAAGTTTTGATGGTTCCGGAAGCTTTTCACCATCTTTGAGTGAATTAAACAAATATAACGAACAAGCATCTTCTGCCATATAAACAGCATCAGCCAATGTACTCCCTTGTGTTGCTAAATCATTTAAATCTGGGAAAATAACAGAATATGTGCTATTTTCTTCAGGATAAAATATAGCCGGATATACATATCTCATAAAATCCACCTTTCTTATCACATATATGTAATCATACAGGATATGGGTTAATTAAGCCCTGCCTGTTTAAGTACTGAGTTAACAATTCTTGGATTTATATCACCTGTATGTTTAGGTATCGTTACTCTACCTTTTTTGGTTGGGTGCTTATAATGGTGATGTGAACCAGTTGCGTCTTCAAAGTACCAGCCATCGTTTTTAACGATCTTTTCAAGCTCTCTAAATCTCATCGTTGCTGCCTCCTTACAATTATATTATAATACGTAAAATACGTAATGTAAATATTTTTGAGGTTATATAAAGGAGGAAGTTAGGTTTTCACCTAACTTCTTGGTTGAAAAATGATTAATAAAACAATCAAAACAAATTCTGTTACCATTATTATTCTATTCTCTGTGACTTAAAATTGTGCATGCATTTATAAATTTTTTTAAACAAAATACTTTCTACGATTTCCATAGACAATTTACAGGGTACTGGTCAAATTTGCTATCAGCCGTTAACAGAATAAAATCTTCAACTATTCCTGTTGCAATTATAATTCTATCAAATGGATCTCTATGGTTGTCGTAGTATGGAAGTTCATTCAATTTCTTATAATAATCGTTCTCTAGGCTAAGAATTTTTATATTGCTATTTTCAATCTTATCGAGATATTCTGGCAAAGACATACCTAACTTTAATTTACCAATACTAGACTTAATTGTTATTTCGAACAAAGATATGGTGCTAATATAGAGTTCATTATTAGGATTTAATAATATATTTCTAACTTTGCTTGGTAACATATCTGAATCACCAGTAAACCATAAAAGTACGTTTGTATCGAGTAAATATTTCATCACATATACTCCTCCATACAATCTAGCGGCTCATCAAAATCTTCAGATATCCACATCTTGCCTTTTAACATTCCCATCAATTCACCAAAAGGAATCTTCTTGCTAATGTTCTCAGGAACACTAACATCAAATGGTATGGTCTTTTTGTATGTTAATTGCCTAAGCATCATGTTAATTAATGTAGTCATGTCCATGCCTAATTGACTTAGAATTTTTTGTGATTCTTCCTTTAATTGACTATCTGTTCTTATGTTTATATTAGTTGAAGCCATAAAACACCTCCATCTAATATAATATTACATTTGCGTGATTACTTTGTCAATACAAGAAGCCTATCTATATTAATATAAAATTGGGTATATTATCTTTATATTGAAAGATTTGGTTACACAAGGGTATAGTGGAGACGAGTTGCTCTTTAAATTTGCTGAAACAAAAACCAAAATTAAAAAAGCGATAAGTATTTTGGTTGACGAAGCAGATGAAATTGCTGCTGGTAATAGGAATGGTGTAACTACTAAAGATATTTTTGGAGAGCAATAATTAAAATGTATGAGATTACTTATTCTAAAACTGTAGAACGTTATTTTAAGAAAATCAAGGACACAAAAATAGATTGATGGAAAAAACTATTGACAAGCTTAGTCTAAGTATGTTAGACTATATTCAGTCTAATACATTTAGTTTGGAGGAAACCCTATGGCTAAATATATAAATCTTACTGAAGCAGAAGAAAAACTTGCAGCTCTGATTTGGCAGAATGCAACCTTGACCTCTCCTGAACTGGTCGCACTTGCGAAGAGTGAAATGAACTGGAAAAAATCAACTACTTATACAGTGTTAAAAAAGCTTTGTGATAAAGGTGTATTCAAAAACGAAAATGCGATTGTATCTGTTGTACTCACTCATGACGAGCAAATATCAAGGCAAAGCCGCAGTTATATTGAGGCCACATTTGGTGGATCGTTACCGAAATTTATAGCTTCCTTTTTTAATGGCAGGAAACTAACGCCAAAACAGGCAGCAGAACTTCGACAGCTGATTGATGAATACGAGGAGAGCGATACAAATGGATAGACTTTTCCCCACAATTCTCAACATGAGTTTGACTGGAGCCTTTGTTATTGCGGCGATATGTCTTGCTCGATTGCCTTTAAAAAAAGCCCCAAAAATAATCTCCTATTGCCTGTGGGCTGTGGCAGGATTCCGACTTGTTTTTCCCTTTTCAATAGAAAGTGTTTTCAGTTTGATCCCATTCAAAGCGCAAACTATACCACCAGATATAGCAATGCAATCTGTACCGCATATTGACAGCGGAATGACTATTGTGGACAATTTTATCAGTAGTTCACTACCTGCTCCAGAAGCTATCGCAAGTGTAAACCCATTGCAGATTTGGACAGCTATCGGTTCCTTTATATGGCTTTTCGGCGTTGCAATCATGATTATTTATGGTGTAGTATCATTTATTATACTCAAACAAAAAATGCGATATGCAGCTCATCTTGAAGCAAATATCTATGAAAAAGAAAATATAAAATCGCCATTTGTGCTTGGTGTTTTCACTCCGAAGATTTATGTGCCCATTGGCTTATCTGAGAAAGAGCAAGGATACATCATTTTACATGAAAAGACTCATATACGGAGGCATGATCATATTGTAAAATTTGTAGCGTATTTCATTCTGTGCCTGCATTGGTTTAACCCAGTAGTTTGGGTCGCATTTTTACTGATGGGTACTGATATGGAAATGTCCTGCGACGAATGTGTGTTGAAAGAAATTGGCAGTCAAGCTAAGAAGAATTACTCTCTGTCATTACTGACTTTAGCTACTGATATACGTATTATCAATGGCAGTCCTCTTGCTTTCGGTGAGGGCAGCGTAAAAGGGAGAATCAAGAATGTGTTGAATTTCAAAAAGCCATCTCGCATAATTACCATTGCAGCAATAGTATTAGTAGCTGTATTAAGCGTTGGGTTCGCTTTGAATAGGACAGATACGCAAAAAGCTCTCGAAAAAGCTCCGTCACTTGATGTAATTCTTATAGCTAATAATTCAACTAAACAGCAAGTTAAAGCAATTCAGCTGACGACTAGTTGGCTGTTTATTGATAAAAATGGGATTGGTAAAGGATATAGCAGCGATTCAGCTCACCCGTTACAAATGAGCCCAAATGATTTTAAAGAAGCCACACTCTCTTTAGACAACACAAGTAAGAAAATTGAGATGCTATTCAGCGATAATTACCCTCCAGAGTCCGTGTCAGTTCAACGCTGGCCTGCGGAGTATGCAACAGGTAACCATGATATAGCAGATATAGTAAATAAAGGCGAACCTGCTCAAGTAAATGGAAACAAGATCGATATCAGCAATGACGGGCACGATTACATTTATGAGGTTTATGCAAAATGGGAACAAGGCAGTTCATATTACACATTTTGCGTGTCAATATTAAAGACAATCAATCAATATCTGGATATAATTATGTCATCCCCAAAGGTATCTTCACGAACTGGTGATTATATTCAGGAACACAGGCAGGAATATGATAAAATCCTTGCAATGGGATATAAAGCAATGCCAACTTTAAATAAAATTTTGAAATCGGGGAATATGGGTTTGCGAGGAAATATCGCTTCATTATTGAGTAAAGAAATATTATCAGTCCCACCAACTGACGATAAATGGCAACAGACTTATAAAGAAGGGCTAATTATTCTAAACAAATGGCAAGTAGATATGGGCTATGCCATTATGCCTGAATTTTCTGAGGATGAAGTAATAGCGGCAAAACAGATTGTTGAGGATTATTTCAAAGATGACCTTTCAAAAACTCAGAATGTAAGACGGACATTGCTGGATATTCGATATGACCCCCAAGATAACTATCGTCGTACCTATCGACCTTATGAATTTCCTCCAGAGAGAATTATTGTGTTCAAGGTTGATTTTAATATTGAATACCTCGATGGAAACATTGGAGCTTGGAATGAGGGTATTTACAAAGATTGGAGCATGATTTTAGTGAGAAATAACCCTTCGTCTGCTTGGAAACTTTATGATCAAGGATATTAACAAATTAATCCCAAATGAGAATCATTTGGGATTAATTTAAAGATACTATTAACTATTACCATTATTCAATATTCATTATTCACTGTTACTGCGCTATAATCTTCTCTGCTGTTCCAATAGCTGGCACTGAGTTTGTTAAAATTCCATTGTACATTACAGTTACAACAGCACCAACGCGTAGGTCACCGGAAATTGAAGTGTTAGGTGTGATTCTAAATAAAATCCTTTGACCATTTCCTGAAACAAGCATTTCATTCTGAGTCAATTGTTCCACAGCACCTGTAAATTTTGCTTCAGTCTTTGTATTAATAGAATTACAACCAACTGCTAAAAAAACAAAACAGATTGTTAACAATATAAATAATTTTTTCATTATGTACCTCCTAATTTCATATTATGAAATTAGGATGAGTAAAATATCAAAAATTATTCATTTAAATCTTTATTTTCTTTATTATATTTAATTTGATCGTCGTCAAAGTCTACTTTATAGGTAAATGAATTATCTTCTTTCTTTAAATTGTTCACATTCATTTTATCTTTTAATTTTCCAAACATGTTTCCACTGGCATCTTTTACCCCTGATAGCCTCTTCTTTAATTCGTCTTGAGCTTCTGCACTCTTATCTTGAACCTGATCTTTTAATTTAGTAACTCCATCTACAGTTTTATCTTTCACATCGCTGGAAATTGATTTTATGTTCCCAGTTAATTCGTTGGCTTTTGATTTTATATTTTCAGAGAGATCATCTGCCTTTGATTTTATATTATCAGACACCTCTCCTGCCTTTGATTTTATGTTATCGGACATCTCTCCTGCTTTTGATTTTAAGTTGTCAGACATCTCTCCTGCTTTTTCTTTAATTACGTTCATGTTTTCTCCGGCTTTGTCTTTCAAATCCTTGCCAACTACTTTAAGAATTCTATTTACTTCTTCAACGCTTCCATCTTCTTTTACAACTTCAATTTTTATTGATGTCATAGCTCCAACTAAAATTCCTACCCACAAAAATACTGGAGTAATTAAACCTAGTATAAATGACACGGATAAGCCAACGGTTATAGGGACTTCAAAGAATTTTTCCCCATCTTTTCTAATAACGATCTTAGTTACATTTCCTTTTTCAAGAAGCTTTTTTAATTTATTCAGGATCTCATCTTTCCCCGAACTATTCTTTAATGCATCTTCTTTTTCAACGAGAGCTAAAGCATTGACTACATTGCCATCAGCTTTTTCTAAGTACAATTTAGCTTCTTCATAGCTTAGCGGAAACCTTTCTCTCACTATATCGATTTTTTCTAGTGTAATTTCATTCATTCTTTCTTTTCACTCCTTATTTTATATAATTTAATAATTCTAAACTCTTTGGTGTTCTAATAAAATTAGATTTTATTATTCTATTTAAGATTATATCTAATTCATCTTTTATTATACCCTCAATTTTCAATTTATAAAGCGATTTCATTGGATTATTTGAAATATATTTTATGACATTTTTCAATCCATTTGATGAAGTTTCCAAATATTCGATGACAAATCCATTTAAGTGTATGATCTTAATTTCAAATATCCTGGATAAAGTTTCTATATTCATTATATCCAATTTTAATAAATAAAGTGCAGTTATAAATTCTTTAAATAATCCATTATTTTCTTCTTCATAAACACAAGAGATATCTATTAATTCGCAAAAGTATGAAGCGTATGCAATTTTAATTAGATCCTCTGAAAATTGCCTGAATGGTTCAATGACAGATGAATCTTCTATGTAATACATATTTCTCCCTTTATAAAAGATGAATTCTCCATAGACAAAATCATTTGTGCAGCTTGATAGTTTGCTTTTATTCTTCTTTGCTCCTCTTGCAAGACAGCTGATTTTCCCACAAGCATCAGTGTATATTGTCGCAATTCTATCATTTTCTCTATATTCCATTGTCTTTATTATTACACCTACTGTTTTAATTTTATCCACTTTTTCCTCTATTTATATCCATATTCTTTTAAAAAATTATTTTTGTTTCGCCAATCGTCTCTCACTTTAACCCATATTTTTATATAAACCTTTTTATTTAACAATTGTTCGATGTCTTCTCTTGCAAAAGTAGAGATTTTTTTCAACATTCCACCATTTTTCCCAATTATTATACCTTTATGGCTATCTTTTTCGCATATTAAACTTGCTTCTATTTTTGCAATATTATCTTCATTTACCATGGAGACAATTTCTACGGCTATTCCATGTGGCACTTCTTCAGAAAGGAGTTTAAGTGCTTTTTCTCTTATCAATTCGCATATTAAAAATCTCTCCTCCCTATCTATAACCATATCATCCGGATAATACTTAGGCCCTTCTTTTAAATTTTCCAGTATTAATTCAAGAAGTTTATCTGTATTTTTTAATTTCAACGCTGAGATAGGTATTATCTCTTTAAAATCATATTCTAAAGAATAATTCTTCAATGACTCAAGGACTCTTGCCTTATCATTTTCATCCACTTTATTCAC
>JGI20166J26741_11704474_pt1 | contig 10812 bp, 7 predicted proteins | sample TergutCu122P5_FD_26741 | JGI IMG/M metagenome (IMG submission 26741) | reverse complement strand
ATACTACACTGTATAGTCTCCTCTGAGGCACATTTTGAGACCTGATGATGGCCCAGTGCAAGGGCCGAAACATGTTGTCTTAGTAATAAATACTCCACTATCTTATTATTTGTGTTTTGACTATACTACCCTGTACCAGACATGGTGAAGCTAATAGTCACTTTTCACAATTCTGCAAACGCACCTAAAAACTGTATTAGCAGACATCACATACAAAGCTGTATACTATACTGCATGATTATGATTTATTTATATGCACTATCTAATGAAAACACATAAAGGAATGTGGCTGTCATACATTCTTGGAACTTACAGAATTAAAGGTCTCTGACCAAACTCAAACTTTATGTTTCTCTTGACTCACTTTTTGGTTTACCTGCTTCTTTTGTGCAGCTGAGATCTCGCTTATATCGCACAAGATGCTTCTTCAGTCTAATGAATGAGCAGGCATACGCTTCCAATTGCACATCCAGTTTCTCACTGATGATATAGCAAAGTGCGGGAGATGCTTGTTCACGGACAAATGGCCCACATATGCTCAGTTCACGCAGGGACTTTCGGCCACAGTGATATAAGAACCCTCGAATAACTTCTGCTGTCACATTGCAATACTCCAGCTCAAGACGCCGTAACTGAGGGAATGCACCTGAATTGGTAAATGCAGAGGCAAACAGCTCATCTGTAAAGAGTGGTGAACCTGATAAGGAGAGCTCTTCCAAACTTTCATTTGAAAGCAGCCACTCAAGATAGGATGCTGGGAAATCATTGTTGCCAGAGTTGGATCCAAACAGCAGTTTCCGCAAAGAAGGAAATGGTTTGCTAGAGGCTTTGTTGTCAGGAACCTTGAAAGAATTTCTGGTATATGTGTTATAATTCAGACCCAGGCTCACAAGGTAGGAACAGTGGAGTTCCACAAGTCTCATATCAACCCTTGATATACCTTCAAGCGATAAAGCAAGCAGATGAGTCCCGCGTGACTGCAATATAGGCAATATACTGCTTTCAAACATTGTTACAGATTCTGGCATAGCAATGTGTAAAGGGTAGTCACAGGAAGGTTTCCTGTTGGTATCTGCCACACACTGAAGATGCAATTCAGTTAAACTTTTCAGAGCAGCTAGAGGGACAAGAGCATATGGTGAGACCCAAGAATCAAACTCGATACGCACTCTCTCAATCTCAGGACAGACCGATACAACTACAGCAAGCATATTGGGGTTGTCATAGCGAGACAATTCAATGTCAATCTCTCGCAAGCGGTAACAGCCTGCCATAGAAGGAACCAGCCATGTTCGAGTGGAGTGTAGTTTGTACAGAGCACGCACCACCTCAGGATGGTGCAAGCTACGGAGCTGAGGGTTTGACTTAAGTACATGACTGACTCCCACAGCAGTGACCTCTGTATCACACAGATCCAGTTCTGCCAGTGTTGATATGTGCTTCAAATGACTCATAGCTTTGTCATTCACGATACAAGCCTTCAACTGCAATACCCTGGAATAAAAGTAATGTTGTGAAAATTAACAACCCAAACAAAAGTCACACTCATTATAAAACGAAGTTTCATTCACTGTAAATTTTCCTATGTGCCAATTACAAGTATTCCACAAAGCCCCAACTCAGCCATGTCACGCTTTTCATACGTACATACATACATACATACATACATACACATACATTTCATGTCACAAATCCAAAACCATTGATACGGTTAAATATGAAACATATTACACACACACACACTATATATATATATATATAAAACAGTAGTACAAAACATACAATACATAACAACACACAACACATATCATACAAACAGTATACATCAGAAACATAAAATGCTTCATCATCGAAATTAGGAAAACAGATCTGAAACTATAATTGTATAGAAAGATGGATATCAATATTACAAATTAATTTTGACTATGTGTAAAAAAAATCTGCCAGTGAATAAAAGGAGTTAGCTACAAGAAATCTCCTTAATGATGCCTTGAACTGTGATTTATTATTTTTACACTCTAGAATTGCTGATGCTAAGCTATTAACAATGTTTATCCCACAGCAGAAAACTCCCTGACAACTTTGCCACAGCCCTGTGCAACTGATTTTTGTACCTCATATCAATCCCATGAATAGATGCGTTCATATGACAAGTATCTATACTATTTGCAACAAACATCATCAATAAATAAATACACAAACATGAAAGAGTTTAAATGTCCAGTTTTCTAAATAAACTCCTACATGAGCATCTGGAAGTAACTCCAACCATAATTCTAATTATTCTTTTTTGAAGTGAAAATATATGACCAATACGAAAAGAATTTCCCTAAAGTATTATGCCATATTCTAATAAAGACTGAAAATGTGCAAAATATACAACTCTAAGAACTTCAATATTCAAGACAGAAGATAGTTATCTAATAGTATAACAGACAGTACTCTATTTGGGAAGTAACTATAAATCATGTGCACTGCTCATGTCTGTGCTAGTATGCTAATTATCACTTCCACTGGCAAAACATATCACACACTCAAACCTACAAGTACTGAATGTTTATGGTAAATACCACATTCAAATTATTAGTGTTTTATGGCAAGTTGACATTTAGGGGTTTCACCTGCATGGAAAGTAACAAAGAACAGACTGTACAACTATGCAAGCATTCAGCCACTATCTGCTCTTGTGAACGTTATGCTTATTAAGTTTAATTTCATTGATTACCTCAGGTTTGGGCAATGGCTGCGAATATACTTGAGTGATCCACTAGTGACATGTATCATGATGTCTATATTGAGAGACACAATTGTAGTCAGGCAGGGTGCCACAGCCTTCAAGTATGGCAGTACCTCTTTCACATATTTCACCTCCAGGTGCTTCAGGTTCTGTAAGAAGGCATATTGTTTCCTCCCATTATACCATACTCCTGCTCTGCTCAGAAGTTAATGCAAAGTATAGCAATATTACAGGGATAACAGGTACTTCAAATATGGAGGTAGTGAGGAAGAAAGTATGCATATTAAAGTGATAAACAAGGCTTGCAGGACATGCTGAATTACAAATGCAATTTGCTATTTCAAGTTAATATTATCCTATCTATGCCTAGACCTCCTGTTATCTCTTCCTAACAGCTTTTATAACCAAAACTTCATTCTCACTGTGACATCTGTGACAGCAGTTATAGGACACGGAACACCACCTTGCATTTTGATACTATATATAAATCATGCAGCCATTAGATCAACCAAGAAATATGCAAACATTACCCTACAGGTAGCTGCAATGTGTACCAGACTCTTCTTCTCAATCCAATCTGTGATACAGATACGTGTTATTCTCTGAGTGATAAACAGCCTCCATTTCTCCTGTTGCTTCAGCCAGAAGTTGTTCCGCGCTGGCAAACCGTGAATTTGTTCATACATATCCAGAAGATCTTGCTCCAAGCTTGCAGCTGTAACATTTCAATGTTACTACTTCAAAGTGACAAACTAAAGCCTATTCCTGTTCAAGGCAATGGCACTACCAACCATCCCCCACATATGATACAGAGAGTTCATGATAAGTATATAAATAGGGTAAAATCTGAGGCTTTCATAGCCATCTGCTTATAAAAGTTCCCAGTGCATAAATAATAATTTCCCCAGAGATTTCTGCAATTTTTTTTTTATCATAGCCCACTTTAATCCAAAGAACAGAACATATTTTATTTTTAAAGTATGCATTATCTTTAACAAGTTTAAAATAAATATGATGATTTCCCCAGAAAGACAGGGAAAATGATTATGGCACTTGAGTATTACATTGCTAGAGGAAGCACTCACTACTGGAAGAGAAAATATTAGCTCAATTTCCTGAAATTGTGAGTCAAGTTTCTAGTAACGTAAGGTGTGACCACTATTCATAAACAAGGCATGATAACTTGCAGCGAAGACTAGCTTAGCTTAGATGACTGCTGGAGAAGAGTGGCTGCTGCTATGACAGTTTTCCTTAATATGAGACATACTTACGCAGGCTATCAAATGGGCTTGTTAAAGGTCCAGTCTTATCTTGAGCATGTTTGACCTGCAGCCAGAAATGTGTGTTGCGAACAATGTTCTCAAGGCAAAGCTGGTACAATCTATGCATCTTGAGGGCTGGCTTTGTGTTAATGAACTGAAAGCAATGTATTAATTACATAACATCATTGCATGTAGTGCAAAATCTGAGATATGTCTCCAAGTCATGGAATCTGAATTCTTTGTTTCACATCACACTGATATATATAAAAAAATAACTCCGCGTTTATTCTTATAAAATCTTTTTAACGCCAGATTTTTTGTTCCCAAGTGTATATACTATCATACCCTTATGATAATACGTGAGTGAGATTTGAGGTTATCACAGCATTGTCTATTATGTCTCGGACGTGTAGTCTGGTTGAGAAGTATCGACGTTTTGGAGAAACCTGCTGCTTCGGAAACGTCGGTAATTGTCTACCAGACTACAGTGCATTACATCCAGAAGGCAGTAATATGCACTCATTCAAAACATCAAAATTGCATCTGTTTAACCCTTTCAGACCACAATGAATGAAAACAAAATAACGCATATGTGCATATTATAACTCCTACTATAGTACTTGTTAATGATTGTGACACCCACATGAAATTTTTTCACCTACATATTCATTCGATCACTGTGGATTATTGAGGTTAAGAACCATTTTCAATCTTGATGTATTATTCGGAACGGCTAGTTTTAATCGTCACGTAATTGCAGACACTTCTGTATCACTGTTATTTGCATAAAGGACGATTTATGTATACACGAAGCATGTACTAGCATACAAAACAGATAAACAATTAGTTTAATTTTTCTCAATTCGTTAACAGGAATCGACTACCGCGACTGGTTCGTATTCCACCATTCGTAATGCATTATCGTTGCCCAGTATTTTTCTAGGTCATGGGTGCTAAAAGGAAATTTATTTTATGGTTTATTCAGTGATTCTGTCAACAGTTCAATCAATGTATCGTCAAAGGAGAGGATGGTAGTAAATAACGAACTGATAAGGACGGGGAAGGAAACCCTTATCAGCTCAGTTGATGGGTGTGTGCGGTTTCTTCACGAGTTTCTTAAAAGCAGAAAATGAGCACAGTCTTGGTAATTTCATTTCATTTAATTTATTTTACATCCGTTTTGTTACATATGTAACACTGGACTTGTCTAAATATATATTACAAAATTACAATATATATACAGTCTCAAACTGTAACAATCATGAAGTAGTTATCCATATGGAGTAATAAAACAATAATTTCGATATACGGTCCAATCCAATACAATAGTGAAATGCATTAATATTACTGTGATAAAGTTGTTTAAAATGACTAATGAATAATCTCATACATTACAAATCAACTTTACTCAAAACTGTAAAATCTCGTTAACTGAGTAACAGATATGGCTCGGTAGCAAGGATTTTAATTCTTTTTTAAAGAGTTTAATGTTGTACAATATTTCATACTACTTGATACCATAAGAAATAGTTTGATCCCCATATCTGCCACACTTTTTAAAAATGAAACTGTATTGCAAAATTGCAGTGTAATTTCATTTTACTGATAGTGGTATGACCATATGGCTCATTAGCAAGGATTTTAATTCTTTTTTAAAGAGTTTAAAGTTATCCAACTTTTCATACTATCTGGTACATTATTATATAGACTGATCCCCATATTTACCACACTTTTTCAAAATAAAACTTGCCAAATTGCAGGTGGAAGTTCATCTTACTTCTAGTGTTATGACCATGTGTGGATACCAAGTAATAATCCCGACTTGGATTTAATTCATCGCGTTCTTGTATATTTCACTCATACTCAACGATTATGGTCGTAGGTGGAGACATTTTGAGCAAAGTTTTACAGTAACTGGCTGCTTGTTTCATTTCCGAAAGCCGGATACGACGGCACGCTTAAAAAAAAGTGCTGAGTAGATGAGCGCAAAATGGTTATGGTCAAAGGGATGTTAGCAACATTAAGAATTTGGAAGCGGTTAGAAACTTCTCAGTTCTCGTATATTAAAAGATCATGTGCAGGTGCTGACTACATGAAAGAAAAGGTAACTGCAAGACTGTGTGATCTATGTTGAAGTTGTAAATAATTGGATCCCCTGGATTGACATTATCGGTAATTCAAATTCACGTTTTATGCAGACGGGGTTGGTGATAGGCGTGTATACGAGTAGTAGTACTGCAGAGGATGACACAGGTCATGTGGAATTTACACCATCAGCCCAGAAAATCAACGAAACGACGAATGGAACACTGCTAGATTGTATTAAATTGTAAGTATTATCAGACTGCAATAGGATTGCGACGAAACGGTCATTAACACATGCAATTGTTTGTATTCTACGTAGCAATGGTTACATAGAAGTACAAGGGTCATGTCATCATTCTAGTCTGCTTTTTTGTTGAAAAATGGTGTAGATAAGCACTGGGTAAAGGAAGGTTGCGGAATTGGCATGCGTTAGACGTGCGTTAAGCACTTTCCGCTCTTTCTAACCCTACTGAGCACTGATAAGTGTGTGGTTTTTGTGGCTTGTTCAGGTAACGTTAAGTTTTAGGCATTTTTGTAGCACCAGGATGCCATTCGGAGCTTTCTGTTTCAGACATTTATCTCACATCTTCACAGTTGTGTAAATTGGTGGTGTGTGGTTTGGGTTAACCGTACTGAACTTGTGTCAAACATTGGTGTATGATTTGAACTGTTCCAGTCACAGAATGCAGTCTGCTTTTTTGTTGCATGGAATACATCTCTTTGCCCAGCTGAAATGAAAGTGAAGTGATTTGTTTAGTTTTGGAGGGATGGAGTACCTCAAGTATGCAGTTCTGTGGACACACACACACACACACACACACATACACAAAATGATTGGAGTTGGGTAGGCAAGGTTTCATGTTCATCAGAATTGAGAAAAATGTATGTACAACAGGAAGTTTCTTTGGATATGTAATCAATATGGATGACAGTGTTTAGTTTAACATATGAACAGTGCTTACTGTGTAAAACTGGCTGGGTGTCAAATGAGAATCTTGAGAGAAATGGATTTTGATTATTTTTTTTGCCATAAATGGTAGAGTTTTGGTGGTCTTCAGTGGCTTCCCTACCACTTATTCTGGCTCTTTGATTCGAAAGTTTACATGTACCTGCCGTGGATGTTGTTTGGTTTGTTTTGTCTGAGTTGCTTAGCTGGCATGGTAGTACAATATTGGTTAAGTGGCAGAAGTTGACCTGAAACACATATAATAATGCTGCCAATAACATGTTAGCATTTTCATTTACTGATGAATATAATATAACATAGTCCAGTGAAATCTTCAGAAACTATCCACCCATTGGCATTATTTTATCGTTTCAGGCCAAGCTGTACTGATAAGTAATGCAATTTTGCAACTAGATCATCCCAAATTAGTCCAACTCTCAAGTTCACATAATGGCTTCCAGCCGTAGTAGTGGCAGTGCATCATCGTCAGCGACACCACAGAGAGTTCGTCCCATGAAGCGTCAACATCCAACAGTGTTTAATGGTATTGGGGGATCATTTGAGGACAAAAACAGTGACTTCCTATGCCCTGTTTGTTTTGACCTAATAGAAGAGGCTCATGTCACACACTGTGGCCACACATTTTGTTACCGTTGCATCTCGAAATCACTAGAGTCTAGTGGACGTTGCCCCAAATGTAGTTTTGCTTTGGAAGGTCTGGAAAGTGTGTTTCCAAATTTCCTGCTTAATGAACTGGTGTCAAAGTATAAATCCCGTACTATGGTATCAGGGGAGCTAGGATTGTCTCGTGGTGGTTCTGGGGATAATCTTCAAGGCTCAGCAGATGGTTTTCGAGATTATGTGGCTTCTGAATCCCAGAATTTGACCCTCCCAGATGTGAATATAATTTTGGAGGTTCTTACTCAGAGAAAGCATTTGTTGGAAGCTGAATCTTGTGTTGCCCAGAATCAACTTCTGTATGAATTTCTTAAACACCTTTTGCAGCAAAAAGAACAGCAGTTAAGTCAATTGAAGAAAGAAGTTGCTGTTATAAAGAAAGACATGGATGAGGTGGAGAATATTTTAAAAGATGTTCAGAACAAATGTCCAAAATTGGACAAAGAGAGTCAAGCTGACTGTAGCACTACAGCCCCAAGTTCATCAACAAAAGATATGATCTCAAATAGTGTAAGTGGCACATTACAGAAAAAGGAGTCAGGAGGGACACCTGGTGATAGTGGTGGTAGTGATGGATTCAATGGAAGCCAGAAGACCTCAGATAATTCAGTGATGGCACTTGCAATGAGACGGAAGCGAATGCATGGCCATTTTGATGATTTTGTACAGTGTTATTTCAGTTCAAGAGCTAAAGAGCTAATGTTAGGTAATACTGACAAAACACCTTCAACAGACAGTTCTGTGGGAGCCGTGTCTGGTTTGGATATTTTTCGTGAAAACCTTGTCAAGTTTTCTCGGTACAATACATTACGTCCCTTAGCAACACTGAACTATTCAAGTGACATTTTCAATAATTCTACAATTGTGTCTAGCATTGAGTTTGATAAGGACAATGAGTTTTTTGCAATAGCTGGTGTTACCAAACGAATAAAGGTGTTTGATTATGGGGCTGTGATCAGAGATGCAGTAGATATTCATTACCCATGTGTTGAAATGATATCAAGTTCTAAGATTTCATGTGTGAGCTTTAACTCTTACCACAAGGGCATTCTGGCCAGCAGTGACTATGAGGGAGCAGTAACAGTGTGGGATGCTGTAACAGGGCAGCGGACAAAAACCTTTCAGGAACATGAGAAACGGTGCTGGAGTGTTGATTTCAATGATGTGGATACCAGATTGATTGCATCAGGATCAGATGATGCCAGAGTCAAACTGTGGTCTCTCAACATAGACCACTCGGTGGCATCACTGGAAGCCAAAGCAAATGTGTGTTGTGTTAAGTTTAATCCTCGTAGTTCTTGTCATCTGGCATTTGGTTCAGCAGACCACTGTGTCCATTATTATGACCTGCGAAATATGAAAGAAGCTCTTTCCATATTTAAAGGTCACCGCAAAGCTGTTTCTTATGTTAAATTTCTGAATAAGGAGGAAATAGTTTCAGCTTCAACTGATAGCCAGCTCAAAATGTGGAATATCAATAACCCACAGTGCTTACGTTCATTTGTTGGTCACATTAATGAGAAAAATTTTGTGGGCCTTGCAACTGATGGTGATTATGTGGCATGTGGTTCAGAAAATAATTCTTTGTATGTGTACTACAAGGGGCTTACAAAACAGTTGTTCAGCTTCAAATTTGATGCTTTGCGAAGTGTTCTGGAGAAAGAAAGACATGAAGATGATGTGAACGAATTTGTATCAGCTGTTTGCTGGCGTCAGCATTCGAGCGTTGTAGTTGCTGCCAATAGTCAGGGGATTATAAAAATTTTGGAATTGGTGTGACTAATTATTGGTTGTGTCTGGTAGGGTTTGGTTTGAGTTGTTTAGAAATAAGCTTTAGTGAATAAAATACTAAGTGTTCACTGGGATTGTCATTGGGCTACAAAGTCTGATTGTATATGTCATATAATGTGCTTAAGCTTGTAAGTTTTATAGTGTTAAAATTAACAGCCTTTTATAACAGATTTGAAGACTTTTAGGAATAAGTTGAATAGTTGCCATAAAGTGAAAACTTCAACTGGTGGTAATTTTCATATCACCTTGTATGAATGTTTTTTTATATGTTTCAGTGTTGGAAGTCATATGTTCATTAATGACTCTGTTTATTGTTTTTGTGTACTTTTCTGTGTGATGAATTATATGAATAATTTGAGGGTAGTTTTTTCTGTACTTGTTCCTAGTCGTATGGTCCAGTGTAATACTTTCTGATGAAGTTATTATAAAATTTTCATTTTTGTGTTAAGTTCAAATGCCCTTGATTGTGACCATGTTATTGGGGTTTCATGATGCAAAGGTTATTACATTTTGTTGGCATAAGTTATGAGATAGAAGTACGAAATTTACCTTTAATTTTTGGTATGTCAAGTTGGACTTGTAGAGAAAATTCGTGAAAATTACAACAGCTGATGCTGAGGTAAGAGTGGGGCATTTTTGTAGTCTACATTTTGATGTTATCCTTACATCTGTGCCTAGGTTGCATGTGTGGTCTCTTCCTCTTAGTTTCTGCAGCCAATATTCTGTATGAATTCTTCTTTTCCCTATTAAAATTGCTTGTTTTCCCATTTTATCATCTGTGATTTAATAGCTGTAATAGAATGAGGTTTAGAGTATAAATAGTGGAGCCCTCATCATATGATTTACTCTGCTCTTTCCAGTTCCCGCAATTCTTTTTTCGGTATTTTGTAGTTTGTGTTCCCTGTTTTATTTAAATTTATGCCAAGCATATTTGATGCCATTGTTTATACCTTGTTTGAAAGATGTCTGCCAAGAGATTACTGTGTCAGGTCTTCGTATGATTTTTTGCATTGCGGATTATGTTTGACAGACTAGTATGCTTAGAAGTGTGGCCATATTGCTTCTTCCATCACTTCTGTACATTCATCACTTATAACTTTGCCACTTTTCAGTCATTGCTATTAAAAGAAGAAATGATTTTGAACCATATGAACCACATGATTTTAGTATGATTCATTACCTTTCTTTTTATGAGTGCTGAAATAAATGGTCTGTTTGATGTAAGTGTGACCGTGCATCATATATATAAGTAAGGAAGATGTACCAACTTGATGCAAACAATGTTACTATGATTTTATTCTCATAAATGGCCT
>JGI20166J26741_11704251_pt1 | contig 10813 bp, 7 predicted proteins | sample TergutCu122P5_FD_26741 | JGI IMG/M metagenome (IMG submission 26741) | reverse complement strand
CCGAAAAGGTAACCACGCAAACTTTGAAAAGCGAATGACTTTAGGGTCACTTAATGTTGGGTCCTGAAATATTTCATGGAATAAAGTTCTTCGAATGATATGAAACATTAGGTAAGATTTACTTTTCTAAATGTAACAAAACATCTTGACGGAACAGCGAAATCTACATATATCTTTCGGTTGGGTTGGGGGGGGGGCTAAGTCACGTGATATACTATGGGATTTTCATGGCGATAAAGGCTCTCTTGGATATGCAAATTTCATTTTATACAGACACAGATCACGAACGTAACTATACACGCTGACTGGAATATTCTATAAGTCTACATGTTAGCGATTTCAAAAATGGCGACGGTAAGAAACGTTACGTTTGTAACCTTAGGTTACAAACGTAACGTGGTCGGAAAGTGAACTTGTCGGCTTATCTCACGAAACAGAGTGAAGACTTTGACTGGAGTCCGGAATCGTTAGTTCTTTCCAGAAATTTATTTTGGTCTGTGTCCGTTCTGCTTCACTGCCCAAGGACATGAACTAAAGTGGACAGTAGTTCTGACTGAAGGCAGAGACATAGCAAAGTTTCAAATGTTATATGCAAATAAATAATTCTTAAAGAGAATAATGTCAAAGTGACATGCTGGCATTAAATAATCTACATACGACATGAAGGCTATTTAGAATTTTCAAGGTGTATTTTGACCAACGGCTGTGCAAGGCTCACAGCACCGGTTCCGGTCCGTTCACCGTAGTTAAGAAATCTTGAGAGTGGTTGGTAGTAAGATAGGTGACCGGTTGGCACTCGCCGGTACAGTGACTTACAGGCACGTGGCCAATATTTCTGAAATCAGGCGACTGTGCTAAACGCTTAAGCGAACTCACCGGAAAACGGTCGAGGTGCACGGGTCACTCCGGCGCCCACCACAATTTTTAAAAATTCCAACCTGTATTTTGATCCTGTATTTTCGTTCCAACGACATGTGCTGTCTGGAATAAACGACAGCTGTGGAGAAACAAATCCCTTTATGTATGTGTTAAGAATACGTATTTCGTTCGCAGATCCATATGAAAGGGCTACGGATCCTGCTACGCTCTATCACAAAACACCAACCTACAATTTTCAGGTGAGGCGTCCCCGTTGTGTTTTCAATAATTAATGAAATATACAAATTTGTAGTCTAACACAACTTTCTTACATTAAATATAATTAATTAAAAGAACACATCATCTACAATGTTACGGCTCTCATTAAACCATCTTCAGGCTGCAACTTAAAAGGGCTTTAACATATAATTGGCAACGCCGTAAAATTACGAGATCTCGTAATTTTACGGCGATGCCAATTGTGTATTAAAGCCCTTTTAAGTTAGAGCCTGAAGATGGATTCATGACAGCCGAAACATTGTAGCTGTTACGTTCTTTTAATCAATAATATTTAATGTAATAAAGTTGTGTTAGACTACAAATTTGTATATTTTATTAAGCACCAACCTATGCCACAGTTCACACAATGAAAGTAATATTAAAATTCTTTTCGTAAGCTGAGACCCAGGCTAGTGGGCGCGTTCACACACCCGGCAGCATGTACAGACCACTGTCGGACTGCTGGAGCGGTCACCAGTCTGTATGACGTCACGAAGCTTCTGGAGAAGCTGAACGTTACCTCTGCTGGATTGGAAGTTGGTCTACAGACACATTCAAAGAAGCCTGCCATTGGGACCTGTGGAACCTAGTTCACACCTGCCATACGAAGTCCATTTGAGTATACTCTTACGGACGTTGAAGCCTTCCAAATGGTCTCTTCCCTTGAGGTCTTCGGATTAACACTTCTTTATGTACACATATTCCATATGTATAATACATCGCCCCTTACTTCATTCCTGATATGAGCGTCCATATATTTCTCATTATTCGGCCCTCAGGGATAAGGTCCTCTCGTAAATGTGAAGTAGTCCCTGTCCACGCAATGAAGCATATAGGGGGAGCAGCGATAAAGCTCCACTCATTCTCAACGTCCGCACTGCAGGAAGCGAGTGGTCAATTTCACGCCCAGACTGCTTTATACCCGGCCAATAACCCTAGTATCCACTGAATAGGAGGCTGGGTGGGCTGCAGCGCCGGTCTCGACGTTTGGGAGTGAACACCCTCCCAGAACGTCCGGCCCTTAGCACAGTCACTTAACCCACTACGCCATTCCGACTCCCATTAGAATCCTCTGGCCTCTTCCAGTTCAGCCAAGTTCTGACGCTACAAGGCGAGGCATTTGGAACGATCCCTTCCGGACGAAGTACGTTAGACCACGCGGTCACAGCGACAGACCACGACAACTGGCCAAACTATAAAATGTGCAGCTATTCGTGACGTGTTTTTCCCCACCGTTCTGTCACGTCCTGTTGTCAGGCGACATAAAGGCGAGACACAGCTGCAGTAAAGAAGCAAATATGAATTTTGTATAACTAGTGAGGCGGGATATCGGAAGACGAAGGATGGAGCCTTAACTGAGACACGGTATACGGTAATGGCGCTAAATACTCGTTTCATCTCTTTTTCGTCTCGTATATAATGTTCATGGGGACACGATATGGCGCAGTTGGTTGGGGCACAGCGCTACACGCCGGAAGGTCGCGTTTTCGATTCCCCCATGGAGTCATTAGAATTTTACATTGATTTAAGCCTTACGGCCGCAATATGACCCTGGGGTAGGCTCAGCTTCTAACAGATATGAGTACCAGGAATATTTCCTGGTGGGCAACGACGGCCGATGCGTAGAGCTGACAGCTTTACACCCCTCATGTGCCGACTGTCTTGAAATCTGGGTGCCTCAAACCTCCTAGAACCCTCTGGGCCTGAACAGGGAATGTTTGCTTTACTTAAATAATATTGATTCTGAATCTTGATTCATGCGACAGATGAGTATTATCTATGACATTATCGCGGTATGTTCAGGGCGTAAACAAGGAAGACCATGAAACGTAACAATCAAGATAGATTATATCCGCATCAAGACTCGAACCCGAGATATGTACAATCACAACAACGACAGGACCATAACGTTCTGTCGCGATCATCAAACATAGAAACAAAGTGAATCCAATGAACAGCGCCAATAAACATACAAGATTCCCTCAGTAATTGGAAGCAGACACACATTCGGGGCTTCGCAGAGCTCTCGTGACTTACTTGTGTTTTCCGTCAGGCACATTCCGTTTCGGCCATAACGACCGTGAGGTCTACCCCAGACATTTTTATCGCTACAGCCGAACACTGAACTGTCCCAGTTGTAATGGAGAGGCTTCATAAACGCTCAGCTGCGGAGGAGCTACAGGAATTCTAAGGAACATTATTTCACGTTACGAGCACTGAATCAAAAGCTCTCTCGATAACGCTATTGACATAGGAACTGTAGCATCATGTTCGGTTTATGGATTCACTACTGTGAGGGACCGAAAACGCATGACGGTCATCAAGAACGTGGAATGCGTGCAGCAGGCAATAATAACAACAGAACACTCTTCAAGCTATACGAAAATGGATAACTCTTTAATCAAAGAATCGAATGACCTCCTTTTTTTACAATATTGTGCTTTTTCTGAAAACATACGATTTCTGAATTCTGATGCTTGTAAGGCAGTTCAGTTCGATTTTACTGGCGAGGGGCTACGTCTGCCCAACGTTCGCAGATGAAATTACGGAAATCAATACGAAAGAGCGAGTTTTTTAAGAAAGCGTGGGATCAAGAAGAAGAGTCGGGCAGGTCCTTACAACATAAATCCAATTTAAGGTGGAGCAGTTTATAGAACTCATTAGACACAGGCCTGGATATTCGTGAAACTCGGTAGGTACAACATGCTGCTGGTACTTTTATCATCTTTATTGTGCCCGCCATGCTGACATGAAATGTCATTATGAAACCACAGCATTTCAAACGATATGTGGTTTTATAGGGTAAACACAACACAGCACTTGTAGTAAGTTAACTTTACGGTGCAAATTTAACGCAACACACTTCTCACGCAAAATAATGCTGTACGAAGAAATGCTATAAACAGATCCAAAAAGTATACCTACACGGGACATACAACAGGCCTGAACAAATTTGGGGAGAGTGGAATAAATACGTTTGCCCAAAATTAATTTCGTTATGTACACTGCGTTGGCTTTTAATCAGTTATAATTTGCAATAAGTAAACAGTGACGATAAAATAAGACCCAAAAGTAATTTGTGATACAGTCAGCCTAAGTACTTGAGCACGAAATACTTTATACTTGATGACAAGCTTTCCGTCCGGTCAGAGCAATAGACAACGGTGATTTAGGTGATTTTTTTTTTCGCGGTGGCCTCTTAACTGCACTGATTACATGGCAAAACTGCAGGGAATGATGAAGTGACAACAATGCCACAATTTCAAGGGCCGAGCCCGGTTATAACGACATCGGTTTATGCGATACCTCCTATATATACCGTAGCGTCAAATATTCTCTGGTACCAAATAATTACAAAGTAATTACTTTACTGTAAACCTGTACCAAAATTTAAGGTACGGTAAAAACTGTTGTCCCATAATTTCAATTTATTTTTAATTTAAAAAATCACAGCACATAAAAATTGAAGTAACATACCTACAGGCCTGAATTTTGTTTTGACGTATTTTCCTTCAGTGTTACCACATTCCTCGGTTAGAATGCGACAAAAATTTCAGCCCCTTTCACGACGTTGAACCGAATGTGAGTATTATCCAACCAGTTCCATGGAAAAACGAAGAGAAACAATAACACTTTGCAGTCAAGGCAGGCAGTCGGCGGACCTAGCATTGAACTCAGAACCTCTCAAAACGAACGGGCACTGAACTGCATGTGCGCCACATATTATGTTTATTGATTTCATTGGCGTCACGCTGTTTCGTGAGACGTTCAGCTGTTGTACAGCTGTCATATTTCGACGGATGGCCTCGAATTGTGGCGACAAAGAAGGCATCTCAGTGCGGTCACACATGGTACTAATTCAATGCACCTACCGAGACATGCCTCAAAATACGGCAGGACCTTATGCATTAGCGAATAGTTAACACTCGCTTATCGCCTTGCGAATGAACTGGAGAGATTTTTTCTTGGCACAAGGCTAATATTGGCACACTGCCACAATCGTAACATCGAGTTTACATTTACCTAGAACATTAAAACTAAGGCCAATACTGAAACCATTTCGTTCTTTGTTTTGTACTCTACCATAACTTCAAATTATTTATTTTAAACTTCATGGAATAAGCAACTACCAAAATTAAGAAACTCAGAAACTCCCTGCACCAGGCCCCTTCTTGAGAACATAATATTTCCTGAGCTAGTAAAGAAATTTCATGCATATTATATAACCCAGTACACAAAAGCTTGCCAAAGGTCCCCATCACGAGAAAGAGAAATCCCGTCCACGCCATCTTATTTCTTTAAGATCCACTTTAATATCATCCTATCATTTACGGGGCAGCGTAGTCAGTACGGTGACTAGGATAAGGGCTGGAAGATCCGGGGTTCATATCCAGGCGGGGGAAACAACTTACGTAGTAGCTACAAAAAGTTCCAGGAATTCGCTGGTATAATTTGCCGGAATTTGCTGTTGTGAATAAAGAAATGTACACTGGCATCCTTCGTCGGCTTAGCGATGCGGTCAGATGGAAACGCCCCGAAAAATGCAGAATCAACAGTTGGTTTCTCCTGCAAGACAATGCTCCAGCACACCGGTCGGTTGTGGTCAAGCATTTCTTAGCAAACAACAATGTGAAAACAGTGGAGCATCCCCCATACCTGACCTGGCTCCAGCTCATTTTCACCTGTTACCTTGACAAAAATCAGCATTGAAGAGAAGGGGCTTTAGTGATGCTACTGACATTAATAATGCGACGGAAAAGCAGAAAAGGCTTTCACAAAATGGCTTCCAGGAATGTTTCCAACAAGTTTACAGTCGCTGGCAAAAGTGTATCGTTGCACAAGGGGACTATTTTTAAGGAAATGCAGCCTAAATGCTTGTATTTCTCAGAAATAAAGCGATTCCAGGAAGATTTCAAAGCCACCACGTATCTCTCTCAAGGCTTGCTCTGCTGCCAATCCAACCTCCTAATGAAAGGGTACCAGCGGTTCTTTCCCTGGGGGTAGAGCAGCCAGGGCGTGAGGTCGGTCATTCAACTTCGTCTAGAGTTGAGGCTTAGAATAAGTGAAGTAATACTTCCACATTCCGTATATACCCGCGCATACGGACAACTCCACCTCCTATCTACGAGTATACCCACGTCTTCCAAGTAGTCTCTTTTGTCCAGTTTTCCCCACAAAACTCCGTACGCATTTCACTCTCTCCTACACCCCGCCCATGGCGACGAGTACTTACAATGTAGCTTCCAATTATGCAATTTTCTCAATATGCTTTTGTCTTCCTGTCCCTCAGAACCAAGTATCTTCCTCAGCACCTCTTTTCCAGGACACTCTCAATGTGACAGACCAAGTTCCAACTCCACACGAAATAACTGGATGAATTACAGTTTGCACTTTTAGCATCACGTGTTCAGATATCACAGGGAAGACTGCAAATTCTGAAATGAAGTCTCAAAGTCACTCTACTCTTAGTCTTTTCGAGAATGCATTTTCATATGCTACTTCACTAAAAAAAAGTACTGTAAATTAGCCACATTTTCTGAATAGTTATTGCCCACCTTCACGTTTTGACTTTGTTCTACATTTTGCTGACGAGACAATAACACACAGTGTTCACTGCATTAACTCCGTGACCAGATTCCTTATTAGCAAATAATACTGTAATGGTCTGATATTTATTTATAGATCATTTATTTCCTTTCCTATGGAAAAAGTACAATTATCTCCTCTTACAGCGCCTCCTTTGTCACATCTAACTTCCACCATATCTAATTTATAGCTACATCGCTAATTCCACGGCAACTGTCGGAAGTGATCCTGACATGTGGCATGTATGTGAGACAGCAGAGGTGCATACAAGTTTTGGTGAGGAGACATGAAGGAAAGAGAACACTTTTAAGACGTAGGCGTAGATGGAAGGATAATATTAAAATGGATCTTAAAGAAGGGAGATGGGGATGGACTGGGTTGATCTGGCGAAAGACGGGGGTCTTGTAAATGCGGTAATGAGCTTTCGGGTTCCATAATATGAGTGGAATTTCTTGACTAGCTGACAACTGTTTGCTTGTCAGGAAGGACTGTGCTCCATGGACTTACTCATGAATTATGTAGACTGACTTGGCCATTTATTCGCACAGCGTATTCAGATCTACTTTAAAGTTTGCTTTGCAGGATGCTGTAGTATGTGAGTGGATGTTCAGCTTCCTAGCTGTCAGGACAGAAGTGGCCGTTTGTGGAAGCACGCGTGTGCGGGACAGAGCCGTTTGCCTATAAGACAGGATCACTTTTGTATGGGATTACATTAGGTACGTCTGACCATAAGAAATACATACTCACAACGCAGAGAGTTCGAAAATGGCCAACACCTAAATATTAAAACAAGAGTTCCACAATATATGAGGCAATTCGTGGGCCGGGATAGCGTAGTCAGTATAGCGACGGTCCGGGGATTGAATCCCGGTGGGGACGAGATTTTCCTCACCCGCTCAGACCGGCACTGGAGCCCAAACAGCGTCCTACACAATGTGTACCGTGTCTTTGTCTGGGCGTAAAGCGACCGGGAGCGTGGTGTTGACCACACACCCCATCTAGTGGCCTGTTCTAGGGTGAACTTTACCTTTTCCTTTACCTTAACCTGTAACTTTTAGGGGGCATTCAGTTTTCAGTCTTTGGACACTTCTTGTTACAACAGTGTGTGACCTGTGACACAGTCAAGATGGCCGTCGTAACTTGGTGGACAGCATGGAGTATAAATAACATCAAAGGTAGGATTGAAATATTTTGTATGTTACAGAAAGGCCTGTATTTGTGAAAGGCAAATATTGGGGATTCAATTCACGGGTAAGTGAACAGGAAAACATTCTATTCGGAAACTAAGTGGCACAGTAAAAAAGATAAAGTTGAACTGTAAATATTAGAATGAATTTCATCAAGAGGAATAATACGACATTTGTTGACCATGACCAGAGAGATAAGCAAATAATATGCACACATGGCAGGAGATGCATATATAACGCAATATGGAGAGGCGTTCGAATTTTGGCATCTTGTTCTCGCGTCAGATAGTTACACCAATTAATTTGTTGAGGTTACACTTTCTGCTGTTGTTCATAAACGTGTACATACATTACAGAATGTTATTACCATACTTAAGGCGCGTTATTACATTTTTTGAAGAACTTATTATGTGTACATGTAAATTATTCTGAACAGTCCGGGGATCGAATCCCGGCGGAGAGGCGAGATTTTCCGCACCTGTACAGACCAGCCCTGGAGCCCACCCTGCCTCCTTTACAGTGGGTACCGGGACTTTCCCAGGGGTAAAGTGGCCGAGGCGTGGCGTTGACCACCCACCCAATCTAGTTCCGAAGTTAAAGAAAGAGTAGAGCCATATCTCTACTCCTCCTCTGGGCCTTCGTGGTCTGTAACAGGGTGACCTTACCTTTACCTAAATTAATTCTGCTTCTCTGAATATTACACACCAACAAATGCACTAATTGTATATCATATATTAGTCTAAAATTATTTACACTAAAAAACTTAAACTGCTCCTACATGTTTCGATAGCATATCGCATATCATCTTCAGGGAGCACTTACTGTTCCTTGCTAAAGTCACGCATTAAAATTATGAATATTTCATTATTATGAGCGATGTGGCGGCATATCATGTGTTGTGTGTGCGTTTTTTCCAGTGCGGGGAGGTATGTGGAAACAACGCACACACAATACATGATATGCTGCCACATCGCTCACAATAATGAAATATTCATGATTTTAACGCGTGAATTTAGCAAGGAACAATAAGTACTGCCTGAAGATGATATGCGATATACTATCGAAACATGTAGGAGCGGTTTAAGTTTTTTAGTGTAAATAATTTTAGACTAATATATGATATACAATTAGTGCATTTGTTGGTGTGTAATATTCACTGAATCTTCAAAATGCACGGTGCAACAATAAAGATAATTCTGTTTCTGTTAGATATACCGGTCATACGTAACCTGGAAGTTTCCTTCAGCTATAAAAATATCCCAAGCACAATCCATGACCATATTCATAATCCGTGTATATTCCTATATATGAGCAATAAATATTAAACATTTTGATTGCATGCTTTTTATTTTCCTTAATTATACAACAAGCACAAAACGGACAGAAGAAATGTATACCTGCACTCAAACGCGACCTCACAACGCGAAGTTTACGCCATAGCTATTACTTCAAACAACGTACTCTATGAGACCCCACATTATTATGCAATTAAAACCACGCACTGACCAACATGTATTAAATATTACGACTGTATGTATTTCCCCCTGAATTATTCATCATGCAAAATGATTCTTAACCCGAAATTTTCTTCCAGTCGAAAGCAATAATTATTAAATATTATGTTTCGACACCTGCACTCTTGTCTTAATTACCCGACATGCAAACCACTTTTTTTTTTGCGCCGCAGTGCTCGTATATTACACCAATTACGGTCCATCTGGCTCTGCAGTATTTTTCGTAATTATCTCGTAAATGACACGATTTTCGAAAACAAAAAGTGTTGACACAAAATGTGTGTTCAGATTTTCTCTACAATTTTCAACAACATCTTTTCTCCTTCCAGGAAGAAATCGGCGAGATATTATCATAAATCTTCTTAGGTCTTCATTTAAATATCTGATATTTCTGTCCGATTTTAATAAAACTTGAATGTCCAGAATATATTAATAAAGCTGCACGAATATTCGTGTAGTGAGAGCCGACTTGTTCCATGCGGATGGACAGACAGACCTTGCGAACGTGAGTAAAAAGGGATGAGCGCTAGAAGCGTGTATTACTGACCTTCAGGCTTGTAGCTCAGTGCCCCAACAAAATGCGTCACCGCGTGCCCCCTAGTTCCCTGTACCCTTACTATACGAGTATTGCAAGCAATGAGGCTTTAATACGGTGTGGTGGACAACTCCGTTCTTCTGGATTATGACGCCGTGCCACTGGGTAACTGGCTCCAGACGTTTCGAAGGGATACAGTGCCTTCATCTTCAAAGTCTAAGAGGTCATATGGCAAAGGAACGGAGACCTCGCCTAATATCTTATTCCTGCTTGCATCAGAACTTTGTTTCGTTGGTGTGTCGGTGCAGCCGGCTGTCTGCCGAAGAATGGTGAACTTTTAAAAACTGTTATAAGCAAGTAAGGACATAATGATAAATCATAAATCGTCATCTACCCTGGGGCCCGGTTATGTGTAGCTCATTGTCACTTAATTCACAGTAGATAAAATTATTGTACAACCAGCAGATAACACCTACCGTGCGTCTAGCTATCCCTAAATTTCCTCAGGCACTCCTGAGCGCTAAATAGAGATTCTGTGTTCTTCTTTATAGGAAAGACTTAAAACGAAGTAATTTGATGTTTTTCTGACCGTGCATCATCCTATAGACTTTTTTCAAGATACCAACTTAATGCACACTTCCTTTATTCTATAACAATATATACGGGTATGTTACATTAGAATCCTCAACATGTTTCGAGCAGTACCTTGTTCATCTTCAAGACGACAAATTGTATTATTACAGCCTCTGGTATAATGAGAGGGAGGAAAATGTAGTCAAACAACACAACTAATTAGAAAGATGTTATATTCTAATATGAAACTACATGTTTCGGCCTATAATAGCCATCGTCAG
>JGI20166J26741_11704140_pt1 | contig 10813 bp, 6 predicted proteins | sample TergutCu122P5_FD_26741 | JGI IMG/M metagenome (IMG submission 26741) | reverse complement strand
ATTCAGTAACTTTAACGAGGTACGGCATACTCCCTGATGATGATCTGTTAAGATCGAAACATGTCGGAGTAATTTTATGTATTTTTATGTGTTTTAACACCGAAATCAGCATTCTAGACTAATATAGTGTTGAGTGTGAAGTGCATTGGTTAGTGTTTATTATTTAATGAATTGAAAAAATGCACGCTGAAACAATGAAATTAGCACTGATTTTTATTCAGCTGCATATAATTATTTATTGTTCATGCTTGTGCTTTTCTAATATGTGTCTGGATCTTAGCACTGACTGTTATTCAGCTGCATATGAATTTTATTATTCATGCTTGTGCTTTTCTAATGCATGTCTGATTTAGACATATATGCAATTTGTATGTTACTAGAACTTTTTGTTTTCTGTTTTATTTAATTTTATTGTGCAACTTACTACTTATTACTTTCTGTTATGTACATATTTTGACTATTTCCCTATCCAGTGGGTTTTTAACCTAATGTGGATCACTTGAATATGAAATAAATGAATAAAATAAAATCAGTATCTTTCTCTGCTATGTCACATGCATAATCTTTCTGAATTTACTTAGGAGTCCCAGTCATGTAAACTGAAGCATTTAATTTTATATTTGAGTTTCCATGCATCACAAGTCTATAATATATCATAAACCAACAAGATGCAACTCTGGCAGTATTGTGTTTATTAACAACTACAAGTATGTGCTACATGTTTCGCACGCCCTTTGCGTCCATCATCAGGAGCACTATAAACTGTAACAGCAGCCACTGGTGTTTCTCATGAGTTGGGATGGAATAAATCCTGTATAGATGTGCAAGGTCGGTTGTGCACTGTATTCCATGGCCAAATTGGGACGCAAGGGGCGTCCGAAACATGTAGAGCATACTTGTAGTTGTTAATAAACACAATACTGCCAGAGTTGCATCTTGTTGGTTTATTCTATATATATTATTAAGCATTTAACTCTCATTGTCATGTTAAGTTTTTATTTGCAACACTAGGCAACAATGATCATAGTGGACAGGACAACAATTTGAACAGTTCCTGTTGTTCGTCACTTTCTCAGCTAGTGGTTGTAAAGGGTAGTATTTCCCTGTAAATTGGATATAATCTGAGTAAAGCAACTTTTAGGACACCTGTTACATACAGGGTGCAGCAGAGAGACCTGACAATTTTGAAATGTGAGGCAGTGAGTTGGATGGAAAGGATGGGAAACGGCATTTATGAGGAAAGTATTACAACGTTCATATTCAGAATTGGCTCTTAAATGACTAGAAGATGCAACATCTCTTTTTTACCTTTTGTTATAAGTGTCTTGCATTTAGGTTCATGTTGTTAGTGTTTAAGTTAGTGCTTGCTGGCACTGTCAGAGATAGAGAATAAAATTATTTTGCAATTCTTGAGTGTCTTCTTTAATTCTAGTTTTCTTGTCCTGCCAATGAAATAGAGTAATCACTATTGGTTTTCTTTTATCTAGTGGACAGTCAATGGAGAGTTGCGAATTGGTTTCTTCAGCAAAAGAAATATTGCTGTTGGTGAAGAAATTACTTTTGACTACCAGTTCCAGAGATATGGGTATGTATAGACGCGATCACGTGTTGTCATATTCTCATTAATATACACATATGAATAAATAATAAAACAGTGTCTTCATATGTTGAAGATTACTTTATGTAAGACACTGAATATTGCTTTTCTTTGCTGAAGATGGTGGAAATAGCTTCCTTTAAGACAGTGGTACCTGTCTAGGAAGCTGCACAATGTCGCACCCAAAATACAGTAACTTGTCACACACTGTGCTGTGAGAACCTGTCATTTAATATTAGTTAATTCCAGTATCTCATTGTTATAGCTTTATGTGATAACCAGGATTTCACCTATATATTTTGGATTATTTACTTGTACATTTAACAATGAAAATTTTTCTATGTATTTGTTGAGTTGTTAATGTTGTTATGACAATAGCAAAGAAGCACAGCGTTGTCACTGCGAGAGTGCAGTGTGTCGTGGTTGGATTGGGGAAGATCCAGAGAAGGAGAAGCGTGACCGCAAAGAAAGGAAAGAGAAAGAAATTAAAAAGAAGAGAGAGGAAAGGAGGCGAGATGTGAAAGAATTTTTGGAAGATATGGATGTGAGTATAAGGGTTGGGTTCTCATGTTAACGTAGTTGTTGAGGCTTGATGCTGTTACTGATAGTGGCTCCTGGTTTTGCATTTGTGTAGCTCGAGGAGGAGATAGAAAAACTGTGTGTGTCAGGGTTGAAAAATCGTGCTCACACACTCACTCTTTGTCGCTTGATGGTTCGGGCAGAGGATCTGCAGTCTCGTGCTCAGCTGCTCAAGTTACTTCAGGTTGGTGAACCAGCGTGTCGACGTTTGTTCCTTGATTACCATGGCCTGCGCCTCATTTGGAGCTGGATGATGGATGTTGGTACAAACAAATCAAATGATGGACTCAGTTTGAGAATGGAGGTATGTTACTTGTAATTGTCAGTACTGATACCAGGCAGATATTTAAGTTGGTTTCTTTCATTGGTACAACTGAGGCATAGAGCTAGGCTTTAGAGGACTCATTCTCTACACCACCACCACCACCACCCTCCTCTCTCTTTCTCCTTCCCTCCCTCCCTCTTTCCCCCTCCCCCTCTCTCTCTCTGTTTTTGCATTGGTTAGTTGGTGATACAAAAATGTCATAGATGTAATAATTTTTATTTTTTAATTATTGTTTTGTGCATATTTTCATGGCTGTTGTACAGGCTTGGAGAAGGATCAGCTGCTGAAACAGGCAAGGGTGATGTTTCCATATGAGTTGCTTTTTATATTTCTATTTTATTATATTGTATTGTGATCTTTGTGTGATAGTGTTATTTATTGTCTGTTGGAGAGAGACCTTTAGGAGTGTATTCTTTTGGGCAGATTCTCCAAACATTGTCAAAGCTCCCAATTCCAAACAAGACAGTGCTGCAGGACAGCAAAGTAATATCTGTGGTTGAGAAGTGGGCTGTACTCCCAGGAAGTGCACCAGCGCCAGACAGCTTGCTGGCTGATGGCTCAAGTGATGGCAATGATGGTCAGAATACACCTCGTCTGGAAGTGGGAAGGAAGGAGAGGCAAGTTATCTCAAATTTGGCCTAGCATGAGAAAGTTTTGTTTAAATATACTTTCTAATGAAACTAATCATTTCCAGGAATACAAGAGGTGTTCAAAGAAAAGTCCGATCTTTTGCTATAAAGACTTCATTTTACATTTTAAGCACTGTCCCCTTCAAAGTGATCCCCTTGACTGGCGATACATCGTTCCTGGCATTTCTTCCATTTTTGGAATGCTTTCCTGGAACGCTCTTTCTGTGATGGCACGCAGTTCTCTTATCACATTTCCATGAATCTCTGAGTCTTCAAAAAAAGACCGAACTTTTTAAATAGCTTGCCAACCAGCATAGAGGACGCGCAATGGCTACTGAGCGCACCTAGCGGCAGGTTTTGGCAACAGACTGCCATTTGCCCCGTGCACAAGTGCAGTTCAGCAGATGTAGCTCGACGACTAATGCTCATAGTGAAATGGGGCAAATGGCAGTTTGTTGTCAAAACCTGCTGCTAGGTGTGCTCAATAGCCATAGTGTGCCCTCTATGCTGGTTGGCGAGCTGTTAAAAAAGTTTGGTCTTTTTTTGAACACAGGAGTATAAATGGGATGAAATGGGTAGAGAAAAACAATGTCAGGGTCCTCATGGCCTCATCATTAAAACTAAAAGATAAAGCAATTATGCTGATGATTCTGGGGTGTGTGTGTAGCATAATTAACAGATCCTGAGTTTTTAAGAGAACATAGTGCTTTTATCATCAGAGTTGAGAAATCCTAAAAGAGAGCACAGCTTTCCTTCAAAATGTCAGGATGTCTTCATAAACCCTTTGGACACTATAATATCCCAGAGGACCAGCATCTTCCACACCATTGCTGTGGACACCTCAAACCTCACAAGTTATGCACTTTAAATATATCTTCAAAATCTTTTATTTTTACACCGAGTTTTTGGTGTTAATGTCTTTTGCATGCATGTCCAGGCCTTAAGATTTTGAAGTTACGGGCATAGAAAATATTATGGGGGGTGTGTTTAATAACATTCAAAGGCATGTTACATTCAGTTTTGTTACTTTGACTTAGGTCGACATTTTGTCCTAGTTACAGTCTGCCTGGTTGATTCCCTTCACAAACAAGTTGGGACTCACTGTCCATGCCAACCATATTGTCTCAGCTGTCACCCCATCTTTGAAATGTATCTTAACTGTTCCCAAAGTCCAGGATGTATAGCATACAGGCAAGATGCCCAGTGAAACCGCTGCATAAATTGCATTCTTATATGGGCTGTATGAAGTTGGGCATTGTCTGAGATGGCTGTCTTCCATTGGTGCAGTGTTTTGCAGTTATTCTTTGTCTATTGTCTGGTAACTCAAGAAGGAAAGTCCCCTGTGGACCCCAAAATTCTTAATGTCATCCCTATCCATGCCCTGAGTTATATGGTTACTCCGTTACCAATGACATGTGAATGTGGGTTCACCACTATTTAGATATCACAGGCAGCATCAGTGGTGGACAAACACATCACTTTTCCCACAAAAATTGATAGTGTTGTTGGCATTTCAGGATGCACAGTTTTATCTCCTTGAGTAACAGGAGAGTACAGGTGCTTATTGTTACATGAGTTTAAAAAATGTTATTTAACTTGTGCACCTTCGGATAATGTAGACACATTTCAAAAAATGCAATTCACTTACATGTGATCCACTACCTGAGACCAGTTGAGTGCTCCAGACGATGTTGATTTACTACTTATTTAGTAACATAACATTCATTCATTTTCAGAGATTTTGCATATTTGAAGTTCCTTGGTCATAAGTTGTTTGTACAAACATAGGCCCTTTTTTTATGTGTGCGTTCTCTTGACCTTCCCATTAGGACAGATAAAATGAGTTAAAAGTGCTAATTATTGTAGGAATTTTGTTGTATCTTTCTCCAGATCATCATTAGAAGAAGAATCTGGTAGTGATCATGACATGAGCAAACCCAGAACTGATGCAGTGTTACCAGTTATAGTGGATATTCCAGATGAGGAAACTCTGCAAGGTATTGAAAGTGAAAAACAACTTGTAGATGGTGCACCAGACAAAGAAACAGAACTAGTGCCAGGAGATGTTGTGGGAGAGGCAGTGTGCCGTGTTAGTGAATCAGATGAGGAAGCGAGCAGTGAGGTGGTGGATAAGATACGTGGTGGTGAGGACAGTAAAGAAGAAGATCGAACTAGTATGGGTGAGAGTGAATTTGCAGAAAAGATCAGGACGTTCTTAGATTTGGCTTCAAATCTTCTTAACGAATGGACTAGTCTGAAAGAGGTGTTCCGAATCCCGAAGAAGGAGAGGATTGAACAGATGAAGGAGCATGAACGGGAAGCTGGTGGGTTCATTTGCATTTAAAGAGAACATTATTTGATATTATACAGAGGCCACAGAAAGATATTACATGAATCACTGTCTCTAATGTTGTTTTGCTTTTGCATTCCATGGTACCTATTTTCTGTTTAATTCATTCAGTCATTCTGTTTATAGGAATGTGAGTGATGACAGCATAACGATATTTACTAGTGACAAGTGCCTTGTGCAAATTGACATGCACAGAGGAGAAAGTCTTGAGCACTGGTGTTTCCCCCATTTGTGTTAATTTTTTCTGTGATCTCAGTATAATTAGAGTTATCAACAAGATTGTTTTATACAGTGTCATGTCTGTGCTGCATCATGTGCAGTGGCATCATCTGATGCAGGTAATACTGTTTCCAAATTATGCTATTTTAAGCTGATACAGTTAAAGTATGGACATAGTCTTGTGTTTTGTTTTGTGGAAAGAGTATATTGGAAAATACATTCAGTGATTACGAACAGGTTAAAAAGTGTGGGACCCATAAGTGGTTCAGCTGGAAATTTCTTTTGCTGTTAAACTGTTGGGTTAATCATGTCAGTAAATAAAGTATGTAGTTATTTCATACTGTGCGACAAAAATGCCCTGCATTATTAATGAAGGTCTTTTACAGAGGGTTGTGTGTTCATCAGTTGTTAAGGAGTACTGTTTCCAGAATTTAAATTTTCTAAACCAGATTTATTAATTTCCTAAAATCACAGACATCACTAAGTGTATGTGTGTGTGTGTGTGTGTGTGTATTGATTTCCTTTTCAAAATTATTGTGAGATATGTGATTCTCACAGTGGTGAATATGAAGATCACTTCTGCAGAAGTGTGGCACTTGTAGTGTGATAGAGAAAGGACCAAAATTTCAGAGGAACCTACTGCCTCCACCTTCAGGTTTGGTTTATTTCAGCCAGCTCTGAATCACTTCATTGTGAACATAACTTCTGTGTTCTGAACCCATCCAGATGTTGTAATTAGGTCTTTTTGTTGGTCTTCCATTGTGGTGTCTAGTTAAGGATGTAATTAGGAAGGATAATCAGACTTGAAGATTTTCAAAGGTTAACAACACTCTTAGACATTACCTTACATGTCACATTGAAATTCTTACAGAACCTCATTTGATTTTATCTGTGAAGCCCTACAGATGTACTGTCTCTGAGTATCTCCAGTTCTGTAGTAGTTGAAGTAGTGGCATAATATTCAAAAAGTGCTAAATTCAATCCCAGCTACTGCACCTAATATTATTTTTCAAAAGACACGGAAGTCTAAATTCCAACTATTGCTCAAAGTGGGTTTTAAAATTATAGTATCCTTAAATGCATTCACAAATGTATGGTGTGCTGAGGCCAGCATTTGAGGGTTAAATAAAAGAGTAACACAATTTGCAAATGGAGTGGCAGTCGACCTTCATAAGATGGGAGTAGGGCAGACTCTTAAAACATAGTGAATATGACGTATGCCTTTGACAGTGGTCACTGACCAATAGTTTTAGTACAGTGAATTAGCCATTATTACATACCTTTGAGAAGAATTCTGGACTAGCTGAATGACTGTCAGCTTTCAAGAAAGGACATTGCTGGATTGAGTTAGTTATGTATGGTCCATTTGCATACCCATGTATATTTTATGTTTCATCTCCCTCTACTGTCATAATAACTGACCTACAATTATGCAGTATTTGTACAAAACAGAAATGACATGTTGTGTACAATAAAATTTGTTTACGGGATGAAGTGATGTATTTGGGAATTTTTGGCTATTTTTAGGTGCATTCGCAAAGTTGCAAAAAGTGACTGTTAGCTTTACCATGTCTGTCTGTCCGTCCGTCCATATACATGAAACAACTTGGCTCCCACTCAGTGAATATTCATGAAATTTAATATTTGTGCATTTTTCTAAAATTTATCAAGATTATTCACGTTTCATTAAAATCTGACAAGAATAACGGGAACTTTACATGAAGACCGAGGTACCTTTATGATACCTCCCTAAATTATTCTTAGAATTAGAAGTGTTTTAGATAGAGTTGTAAAGAAAATCAAAACGCACATTTTATGTTCTATAACTTTCTTTTAGAAATTGTGCCATTTGTGAGATAATGTGGAAAAATATGGTAGAGCCATGCAGGCTATAGATGACAATGTAATATGGTGCATGCACATTGCATGCTGGAGAACTGAAGCTACAACACACACTCAGAATATGTAATGTTTACTGCTTTTCCACAGCAACAATGGTTATTCGAATGCACTTCAATATTAGGTTTATACATACATTACCTGTCTTGCTGACTTGCCTGCAATTTCTGTTATCATTATAATCTCTCCAAAATCGATTCACAGTTCTTGCATATGCCTGTTAAAAATTGTATTGGTTCACAAGTGATTTGCCAGTTGCAATTAGCATATACTACCCACAAGTGAATCTGAAACATGAATGTCTGTACAGTGATACAAGCAGTATGTTACAGTCCTGTCTTCAGCTGTTGAAGATGAATATACATGTAACTAAACCTAAAAATTACTGACACCAAATGCTCTGGGAAGACCTCAACAATTATAAGAAAGTTGTATCTGGGAATATCTTTAGGCTTACTGCTGCTGTGAATGCAACACAATTGTTATGGTCATGACTCATTTTCATATTATAGGACAAAATGTTAGTGTATATTTACTGCATACAGATTGTTTCAAAGTGTGGGGATGGCTCTAATAAATGAAAATTATTTTCACAGTGAAGTTAATAATAGAATAAACTCAGGAAATAATGGTTGTCATACAGTGCAGTATATTCTGTATTCATGACTTTGAAATGTGTAAAAGAAATGTGTGAGCATTATTTTAATTGGGTATGAGATTTGAAGTCCTACTTTTCAGAAGGATTATTGAAGATGTTAGAAGCAGAGTGCTGGACAGAATATTTGGACCTCAGAGAGACATGTAAAGATTGTATAGAATTATGTTGGGATGGTTAAATGAAAGAGTTGAAGTTGTTGATTATGAAGAGCAAAAGTGTGTACAAAATGCTGGTTGAAAAGATGTGCAAAAAGAAACCATGTAAGAAACCAAGAGGTAAATGGAAGATTTAGAAATATGTCTTTTTTGGAAATTGGTTTTGGAGATGTGAACTGTGTTTGAACTGGCATCCCATTACAAGCCTGGACAGGCCCTTAGGGCTCCAGGAGGTTGAGGCTTCCAGAATTTCTAATACAGTCTGCACATGAAGTTGTCAGGTTGTCAGCCCTATACACAGGCTGCCTTTACACCCCAGGAGATATTCCTGGTACTTATTTCTGTTAGTGGCTGAGATGACCGCAGGACCAAAGTGTGGCCGGAAGGATTAAGTTGGTGAAAAATTCCAAGCACAGTGCCTCAACCAACTATGCCACCATGTACCCCGTGGGACAGGGTCCAGTAGTGAAATTTGTGATCATCTTATGAGCCTTCTGCAGTGTTTCAAAATAAAGCCAGTTTTTTAAATAATTGATATCTAAAGGAATGGAAATTGCTTCTCGCAGTTGGATATAGCAGGCACCTACAACACTGGTATTTAAACACGCGTGCAATTGTTTTGTAAAACAGAATATAGAATAATCATTGATACATACCACCAAAAATGTATTTTACATGTGTGTCAGACTTGGTATTTCGCTGTACATTGAGGGTGTTCAAGAAGGTGCCAAGAAGACTGGACCAAGGGAAGAAGAATGGGCAGGAGAATGGAAGCTATACAGTTACAAGCTTTATTTTGTGTGGTGTTCACTTAATATTAGTAGTGTGATTTGTTCAAAGAGAATGATCTGGACATGAATTTGGAAGAGAAAATGCATGTATTTTGTTGTAGCATTTGTATGTGCACTTTCTGGTTCTACCTGATGCATGTTGTTGAAAGATGAAACATTAACATTGTTAAGTCAAGTAAAGCCTTTGTGCATGCCCTTAAGGCATATGGTACAATGGAGGTATAGCTCCACTTATTTTTAACCTCAGCACTGGAAGGGGAGGGGGGGGGGGTATCTTCATGATGCAGTTGCTTTACCTCCAGGGAAAGATTTCATCATATTTGTGGCACAGAAGGCTGGGTCAGCCCCAGAGCTAGAGTGGACACCTTGGAGAAGAGAGAAATCTTTTCCCCATGCTGGGAATGGAACTAGTTGCCCAGCCTGTAGTTTAATTACAGTTATATGAGCTACCCTTGTGTAAGTAAAAAGAAATTATTCAATACTATGAAATCATTTGAGTATCAGACCTCTCAAGTGGCATATTTATGACTTTTTCTGTTTATAAAACACAGTTTGAATATTTGAAAGTAAAAATAAATTCTGCTCGCTGTAAACCTGTTTCTCATAGAGACATTTCCCAGACATCTGTTGCCAGCAGTCAGCTCCATTGCTTTGTGCTGTGTATCATTGTAGTTGATGAGTTAGTTCGTAAGGATGGTTCAATTCTTCATTTATTTAACGATGTTGTATTTGTTGTGTTGATTATTTTATAGTATCAAATGCCCAGATCAGTATCTTTTGTGTAAAATCCTTTGTCTGTCCAGTTTTCTCTATTTGTGCAGTTCCTGGCTGTTAGGCAGTCATACAAACGTTTCACTGCTGTTTCATTACTTGTCATCTGTTTCATGTACAAAGCAGTTACTCTGTGGCACATAGCAGCAAAGATAGAAAATCTGAAGAAAAACCTATAATTTCCTGGCATTTATGTATTTTTTGGTCAACAATAACATATTTTCTTAAGATTCTTTTAATAAATAAGAAATTTCATCACTCCAGGAATTCTAATTATATGGCAGGAATGTCTACCAGTACACCGTGATGTGGATGCATGATTTCTGTTGCAGCTAGTAAATTACCCTTTGACCTTTTCTAAGGCCTCTTACACTTGGAAATGCTGCAATTTCCACAGTATGAAGCTATTTTTGATCTCTTGACATACTTCACAACTGTGGATTTACAATTCACAGAAGTTAAGGGGTGTGTATAATGCAAGTCGCTTTTCCTTCCTCCTGGTTTACCATTATTGCATCAAAACTAACTTTTATTTAGTAGAGACATTGGCCATAAGCATTTTAAAATTCATAACATTGAGTTTGTGTAATTGTACAATATTTTTACACGCCGTATACTGGCTTCCAGTGATCGACATAAAGAATTACTATGCATTCATAACTTATGCACCATGTGGATTAAGCATACTTCACCATTCTGATGTCCATAAACCATTAGTATGAGAGAATTTCCAGTCACTGTTCATCAAGCTTCATTCTCTGTGGTTGAACGTAAGCAAAGATGAGTATGTGAAATCATACTAACAGATATTATGAAATATACCTCCAAATCAGGTTAAGC
>JGI20166J26741_11704029_pt1 | contig 10814 bp, 7 predicted proteins | sample TergutCu122P5_FD_26741 | JGI IMG/M metagenome (IMG submission 26741) | reverse complement strand
ATATATATATATATATATATATATATATATATAAATGAGTCATATACCACTGTCAGAGACCTATCTAGTTGAAACAACGTGGACTGTTCTGCGGGCGGACCCTGGGTACCGTGACGAGACCCCAATGATTAATCACCTGCATATCCACAGATTTATCGACACTATCAATTGTCGGGCTGCGCATTTTTTTGGCACGAGAGCTCCTAGTGGGCCAGGGCCTCCTCACTGTCGAGGTTTCACGGTCACACACAGACACCACACTCGGTAGGTCTCCTCTGGACGAAGGATCAGCCCGACGCAGAGGCTTCTACCTGACAACACACAACACTCAAAACAGATATCCATGCCCCAGCAGGGATTCGAACCCGCATTCCCAGCAAGCGAGCGGCCGCAGACCCATGTCTTAGCGTGGACAATGGCATCGGCGACGGACTACGCATAGCCCGAATAATTGATACTAAGTGTTCATAAAGCTGTAGAGACAGTAATCAAGTACTTTTTTAATATCGCCAAAACACAAAGGGATGCGTAGTATTAAATTCATAACAACCGATCAACAAATCGTCTTACACCCAACTACCAGGCCAAGGAGGACTTGTGCACGCAACGAAGTCAAGTTTGTCAGTTTCACGTGCCCGCTGCGTTATACCAAAACAAACAGATTTTGATATTAGTTTCCCCTGTAAACCTTGCTTCTTTCTTACTTCTTATTCTCCGAAGTTTCGATCCAGGACCTTTCATAATGCACTGTCAATACGATAAACCCTTTGGGCGACATCCTGGACAGGTATAAAACAAGAGTCTAAGCAATGGAAGGGCGGAGGGAAAAGACCTTTGACTCCAAACCAGAACAAATAATGCACATACATGTTTCATAAGCAGCCACATCGCACTTAACGTCACCGCCCACCCCTAAAAGATAGTATCCCCGAATGATAAAAGAAAAGATGTCTAAGACTATTATGGAAATTGGGTCCATTTCGGAAACGTTCTCTGTGATCATCCAAATGTATATTAAATCCTCTTCCATCTTCCCTTGAAAAGCGAGGAAGCCTAAAATGCCGGGTGTTCTGAAACGTGGTATACTTCTACAGGTTTCATACAAAGAAATCCCAGTCCATCTCACTTGGAGCATAGAGGAAACCCGAACTACAGGATGTTTTACATCGTAATGAACTTTTAAGAGGCTATTGCACTGAAATTCGTGCCCATCTCATCTACAAACGTGAAAATAACCTAAACTACTGGGAGTTCAGAAACGTGACATTTAGATGGTTATTACAATATCTTTCTCCAACTACCCTCGAAGGGCGAAAGAGCGTAAAATAAATGTTTATTTTATACCAACATATGCACAATAAGTAGTGTAATTTTAACATAAATTTACACTACTTACTTGTGTATATGTTGGTATATAATAAACATTTATTTTTCAGTATTCACGGTATGAACATGAAAGAGCGTAAAATACTTTATTTTCCGAAAAATGGCGAATATTTAGTTCGAAAGGTGAAGTTACAGAATTAAACGCGAATGATAAATCTTAGATAGCAACGAAAATAAAACCGTTGTTCGGCGTTGTTTGTTGCTTTACGAAAGTTACATTGCTCTGACACCAAAACGTCTGATTTTCTTAACTTCTTATGCTGTTACATGTATGACAGCTCTTTATTTTCTTTTGTCGTTCTGCTGCCCCTTGCCACTGGCTACGTGACATCTGTAAGTCTGTGCGCGTGGCACAGACCTCTGCAGCAGCAGTTAACACTAGATGACAGCATTGCCGCGAAACATTTGGCGCTATTTGTCTTCGTACGCTTCACGTTGTGCAATCAAAAACGACAAGCAGCAAAGTCGCTTGCTCTGCACGCACTTTCACGTTTAAAATAACAGCCAGTGCTTATGATTTTTAAAGTGTCAATAACAACATTGTTCAAACCGCTGCCTTTCTGCCATAACACACCGGATGTAATTCTTTCGGCCTTGTATGTAAGGTACAGTGCGTCACTGTAGCTACTGCAGCTGCTGCGTATGGAATGGCCAATGACAGTGGACACGCGTTTTAACCCTATACTCCTCGGTGCACTGTACGGACCTTTTAAGTTTATACATGCCACCAGACTCGATGCACTGAAAAAAAAAGCAAAGGTAAAGTTTTCCCTATCCACGCCATGGCGGCATATACTGTAGGTGGAAGAAGACGTATTGCCCCACCCATTCTTAACCTCGGCAATGGATGATGGTGATTAGTTAAATTCACGCCTCGGCCGGTTTACCTCCGGGAAAGAACTTCCGGTGTCCATTCAGCGAGAGACTGTGTGGGGCCCCATAGCCGATCTGGACATTTTTGAGAATTTAAAAATTTCCTACTCCTATCGAGATTCGACCCCCGGACAGTTCAGCCCATGTACAATCAATATACTGACAAGCAGAAAACGTACATGCATTTACGGCCAGGTCTACTACAAATTAAAAACCTCTCCACCTGGGCAGTAGTTCGAATTTAAACCCCAGCGTCAATGAAGGGTTAAAGCGAGCGCAGTCTCCAATCGCGATCGATAAAAAGTGTTTGATTTTATTTTGCAAAAATACGCCTATTATTTTTTCAACGTTTGTCCACATGGGAAAAACTCGCAAATTGCTGAAGAAATTTTTGTACCGTTTGATACTCCGAGGTTTTACTTATATGCGACTTTGGTTAAATCCGACAAAAATAGAAGTGAAAATCATGCTGCACCTCGTGCATAACTCGCCGAATTTTATCGCCGTAAGAACTGTGTCGAATAGATGTCGTAGCAGAAATTAAGCAAATACGTTAAGCTAAGCACGCTTTTACTTGAAGTCTTATTGTTTTTTAAGCAATCAAGTTATCACTCGAAAACCATCACACTGGTTCTATTCATAATACATTTCATTTTAGTGAGGTGGTACAGACCAACTCGCCTCTTTTGCGCTGTCTACAAGAGCATACATAAGTCAAAACCCATGATACGAAAATCTATAAGAAGTACCACAGTGAACGCCCTGCATTGTTGTAGTATGCGTTCTGGTTTGCCTGTGCAGTTGGTGTAATGTTAACAGTTTGAGAAAAACACAGTCGGAGATGAAGAAGAGTGTCTTTCTACTACTACACTTTCAGTTAATAAAGAAAATAATTTCTTAGGGGTACATAAATAAAAAAAAAATTCGTTATTAATAAAACGTCATAAGACAGAACATTATAAAGAGGATCGACCGTGTTTGAACCTTCTTACACTCTTCTGTGATCACCTGGATTTACTGTGCCCATTTTGTCTTACATCACTAATGCACAACCTTTAGAAATTTGTTTCTTTGCTTATACAAGTTTAGTTTAACCTTAGCCTTGTACTCTAAGACAAACAAACGGTTAGGAGATAAGTGACATTTTGATGGAGAAAGAAAGAAAAACACCAAATCTCATCAAAGTGATGAAAGGTCTATCCTTCCTTTGGACGATCTGGAATGTCTTTTTCCACTCGTTCTCTTTAGTTTTCATGTTCTGCTGGACGACATCAAAGGGAAGACTTCACAGTGCCCCAACCGCAGGCTTTGTTGTATCTGAAACCCTCACATTCCTCACAGCAACAAACCTTTCACATTGAAGATGTCGTAGGAAAGTGAATTTTTTGTGGCTCTTTCTGTTCCTGGTTTAAACCTCAATTTCATTGCGAGCACAAGAAATGGACGACGCCAAGACATCTTTGAAGTAGTAATTGGCTCAATGTCCCGTGCGCCAATTCGTCACAGGCCACCCAAAGTAAACAAGGAAACTGTTTTCTCTACCAGAAGCAACATGTTTAGTCAATATTTTGTAAAATATGGTCAAATTATACAAGCAAGGAAAGAGAATGGAATGCGTAAGGTGCTTCTACATTCTTCGCAATTTTCAGCGCCCTTTATTACAGTGTAGCACGCAAGGGGAAGATGAGATGCGTACAGAAAAGACAACCGGGACTCTCACCCAGACGACCATAAATTTAATCTTCTCTGAGTTATAGATTCGGCGTTTCGGAGGAACCCAATGCCTCCATCCCCTGTGTGACACAGTACCTGCTCTGCCTCGAAGACGGGGCAGTATGTACCCCGAAGCGTCGGTAAAGTTCTATCATATTACAATTCGTCATGTGAGAGTACGGTCAAAAAATTCAAGGTACAATGCAAATTACGAGATACTGGCACAGATAGAAAACAAAATACAGAATGGTGCACGAAAAACCGGCCCGCCGTCTCGTAGACCAACCTGGGCGTAGGTCTCGGACTCTGTACAGGAAATTAAACAAATGTAAATGCAAAGTACTTACTGGTTACAGAAGGTGCTGAAAATGACCTTCTTGTCCGTCAATGCACTTTTGTGCACGCTGCAGCATATTGTCATACACGCGATGCAACTCAGCGGTGTCAATTCTCCGAATTAAATAATTAAATAAATAAATAATAAAATGTGGCAGAAGAAAATGAGGTGTAATAATGTGGCTCAGAGTCGATTCAACTGGCTAGTAAAAGAGAATGATATAATGAAAATTCGGGTTCCGTAACATATATCTTGATGTGGGACTATCACATTCTCAAAACGAAATATGCTATAGGAATTGGTTGCAATTTGTTGTTGTCACCATCATTATTATCGTCACAGATAATAAAATAAGATACAAAACACAATTGCCACACGCACTCTGACACATGTAAGGTTACTGACCTCCTACCGCTCAAATACTGGGATGAAGGTTTAAATCCCGCTTTGTTCATGGATGTATGTCTACGCCGTTTCTATGTTTGCGTTACCCGTCTGTAGACTTGACATTGGCCAGTCCCTCCTCCGAGCAGTTCTACCAGATGTCTCCAAACAAGGTACGGAAGCCCAGAAAATCGAAGATCCTAGGTCCCCCTGGTCAGTAGCGCCACAGTTACGCACTGTACACTTCGCCATAAAGTTACTGTACATGTAATGATACACCCCACGAACGGTATCTTTTGTGTGAAACTCAATACGCTGTACATCCATTATGTTTAAGCAAACATAATGTTATATTATCACAACCAGACGTACCCACCCTTACCACGGGACATGGCTGCTGCCTTGTCAACATCACAGCACACATTTGCTTAAACATAAAAAAATAACAGTCAAAATAAGGAATTAAAGCTTACTCGTATAATCTGGAAGACACTTGGAACAATTATTTGAATCACACCCACAAACTGTGTTGCAAAGCTAACTAAACGCTTTAGCAGCCGAATTGCAGTACATGTTTCGGTGTTCTGCGTTGGATCCGGGATAAAGCTGTAGAATGACACAGGTGTGTGTGTGTATATACACACGCAAGCACGCACACACACAAAGACACGGTTCTTCTGAATATTTTAAGAGGCAGTTCAGGAGCGCCTACAAATATGCTACACGGTATATACCCTGTAAGTTATGTTGCATCATAAGCTGCAGAAGCATTGTGATGTTGTATGTAATATATAACTGAGCTTCTCGCGGTCTGAATTGACACCAGCAGATTTATAATAGGTACTTCATAAGACGATAATGGAATTTCACGTATCGATCTGGCACTCCCCCCCCCCCCTTCTCCCAATGTGAAAATATCTTCAATTTCTTCGGTTTGTGTGTGTGTGTGTGTGTGTGTGTCCGTCCGTCCGTCCGTCCCCGAATATAACATCAAATTTTCTTCAACAAAGCTGTAGCTATAAATGGGAAAATCAAAGACGCAAAAATCACGGGGTCGTAACTCGGATCCTCAAGTGTCCTCCATCATGACATCGTTTTAGAATATGGGTGGGTAATATACGTCCATTATACCGTAGATTTTACTTTCTTATAAATACTTTATGGAAATCTGATATCTCTGTCAGTACCTTGGTTCGATTTTATTTCTACTGTACACTGAATAACGCCCCTGTAACGATTTTACGAATATCAAAGACGAGATAATATACAGTATCACAGCTACCTTACTCGCGTAATTCTGACGTGTAATGAGTATGTTGTGATGCACAGTCCCAATCAGTTATGATTTCAATAGTACTTTGCTAAAGTTAAAATATTTAAGTGATTAATACTATAATAATAATAATAATAACAATAACAACAACAACACACATTCCTTACTGACTTGCTAAGGGCTTTTTCAAATCCGAAACGTGTGGTTTTATTATACAAACATACATACGTAAGGTGTTAATAAAATCAGGTGTGTTTAAACGACAGTACATTTTATTCATCCAGTACAATGAACAGCTCGGTTCTGGACCGGCGTTCTATTCTTGACCGGAATTTTTCTTCCAGCAGCGTTCCTACCCTACAGCTACAGCAGACGCAATTCGCCACTATCCAGCGTCGTGGCTGGGAATGAGTGGAGCCTTACTCCGTCCGTTTAAATGCCTCCACGACGTTGTGTTCATAGCTAGTCAAGCAGTTCCAGGGATTTATGGATCCTCAGAGTCTTTCGTCTTCATAAAATCCCGTCACTGGCGCTTATGCTAAATTCTCTGAATTCTTCATACATGCTTAAACATAATTGAGGGAGCCATCCCGCTGCACTCATACGTTTAATAATGCAGTCAGTAACATTCACTTTAACATTACTTCCAGATTACTTTATGTCTGCATGTATAACGTTTGTTGTAAATTTCCATTACTAAACTCCACATAACTCCAATTCATATTCACAGCCATAAACATGCGATGTAATCCCAAAAGACAAATTTATTTACGCATCCCACTGGTTCTCATACCACCGCACTAATAACTGACTATACGTAACAACACATTCAATATGTTATCGTGTTTATCAAATAACATTTGCACGACCATTTTTATATTGCCCATAACTGCAGTCGATATTTCTTCAGTGATGCTTTCCAAAGCAACTTTGGTTTCTGCCTTTAATTCTTCAACCCGCCACTGGTTATCACGAACTGATAACAAACCTCATACATCGCGCTGTTCATTAATTTCAGTACAGGTATCACACGTTTCGTTTATGACGCTATACATACACGTCTACACGTCTGTCTTTTATTTCACTGCACCTACAATAGGCCCGCTAGCTAAGTCTTTCAACAGAAGGTGTTTCTTGTTGTGAGGAATTGTAAAGCCATGCTTACGTTTGGATCTGTAATTTTCCTGTGTCTTTTGTTTCAAAGTACTTCTAACTTGTATCCTTCCTTTAGACTAAGACACATACGCCGTTAACCATCACAGCTCTGCAAGTAAACAAGAGAACAAATAAGGATATCCTGATGAATGCCTGTCAGGGAAAACACTTCCAGAATTACCTTAATTCCACTCACAAATTACAATCAAAATATAAGACGGTGACACAGCTGTACATCATGAAAACGCGGGTTCGTTAGCGCCATTCCTATCCCAAGCTTTGTTATATTTCCAGATTTAACAATGAAAACAATAAATTTACAATTGTTTGTAGCTTGTAGTACAGTCAAATGTTTATACAGATTGTCAACTGTTACGTTGTAATCGGGAATGACACACAGATGTATCCACTGATGACATAAATTCAGGTCATGACAATCCGCTCATTAAAAAATAACAATCAGTTTATTGTTAAACGTTTGGACCACCAAAATGAAAAACAACAGAACAAATTCTGAGCAAAAGCCGTTGATTTGGTGATTGTGTTTAAGTCTAAATGTAACAGGCCATGGAACTAATGAACTATAGAAAAATACCATTAAAAGTATTCATTTCAATGGAAGGAGAGGGCGTGATTGGGATACTGACATTCAAAGGCGCTTAATTCTGGAATGCCAGCCAGCATAATGATAATTATTGTATTTGAAAGGAAAACGGAAATATCAGTTCTTCGCTTTGGGTATGGTTACCTTCCTTGTCAACATCACAATACGCAGTGGCAGAAACTTCGGAGAAAGAATGAGATCCCCACTACCTACTACTTACTAACCACCTACCACCTAACTTCCTACCTAACTGCCTCCAGCTACTACCTCCTTACTACTTACCTCCATGCCAGAGAGTCCTTGAAAAGCCACAATTCCACGTCTAGTCAAGAAATTCCCAGAATATTAGACAACTCGATGATTCATTACCGTATACATAACAACCCGCCACTTGTCCCTGTCCTGAGCCAGATCAATCCAGTCTACGCTCTTCTATCAGCTTTCTTGAAGGTTCATATTAAAATCATTCTCCCACTTACGCACATGTCGTCAAAGTGGTCTACTTCCCTCCGATTTCCCCATGAAAGCCGTTATACACCTCAATCGTTTTGCGTGTCACATGCACCGCCCATCACATGCATATTGATCACCCGAATAATACTTGGTGGGGAGCATGATATATTAATGGACTGAAGTTGAAACCCACATCAAGAAACTGAAGTTCAATGCAGTATTTGAGAGGACAATGGGCAAGAATGCTGTCTCAACACCCGTGGCTACATTACATTCTGACAGGAGAACGGAGTGAATTTCACAATATCTTTGAATGTTCTCCGGTAGTTCTTTGGATATCTTTAGAATCTAATGTTCGGATTCATCCTTGAGAAGAAACGCCTTGCGTAGCCACTGAATTGGAGGTTTGTCACAGACGGTCTTTGACGCAATTAAGAGAAACATTCGGTACCTGCCACGAACCAAAACCTGGTCGCGTATTGCAGAATGCGTCTCATCTATTCTGGCACTGTGTTCAGTTTGCATTGTTAAACAGATGAAGACATACGAAGAATAACTGAGGTATATGACAGCGTTTTCGTGTCATGTTGCTAAGTGTTACATTTGCATACAAATAAGGCCGCTTAGTCAACTCTCCTGTGTCGTTGCTATCTGCTCCTAATGGACGTTCAGTGTAGCGCCTGATGCAACAACCTTATCTCCCCCAGCTCTTCAGGGGACCATCTGCTACGGTGCGTACCAAATGCTGCCACGGACTCTGCTTCAACTGATACCTACCGTCCAGAATCAGATGCTTATTGTCCACTTCGACCTGTACCCAAGAAACGCTGACCCTGTATACGCCACAAATACAGGTATGCGCCGCATAATGACGTTTCGGTCAACGACGGCTAATATGATATTCAACTCATAAGCAATACGGTATGTTATGCACATCCCTGAAAGAAATCAGAATTCAGAGGCATACAAACAAATTATAGTCTGGCCCATAACAAACAACGTAACGACGTTTCGGTCAACGAAGGACAGCATACACGACGGAGGTCCTATAAGGTTATAATATTATAATACCATTGTATTACAACTGCCTACAGTATTCAGTACAGTAACATGCTGTACAGGTTTGTAGCCTAGGAACAATAGGCTATATCATAGAGCATAAGTGTGCAGTAGGTTATACTGTACTATCTAGGTTTGTGTAAGTACACGTTCGCACGACGACAAAATCGCGTAACGAAGCAATTCTCGGAACGTATCCCCGTCGTTAAGTGACCCATATCTGTATTAACATGAATCAGAACCCGGCTCGTACGAACGTCTGAGCAACACATATTGCAAGCTTGTATCTGTCATTGTCATCAGAAAGCATAATTATAAATTAAAGCAAACAGCCCTTTACTTCCTTTAATTATCCAAATTACTCGAAAGTTGCAAAGGGTAACACGGGCTCTATCAAGGTGGTTCAGCAGCCGCGGCGAAAAGCCGAAAACTCGCCCCCATCCAGCGCCGTAGTTACGAAGTGCGGTAACCCCGCATGTCTTTAAGTGGCGCAGAGATAATTTCAGCGTTAACATTTACGCTGAAAGTCTCCAGCAAAATGTCAAGAATTACAAATTTCGCCATGCTTGTAATCTTCAATACAAACAAACAAACAAACAAATGTGATTCCATACAAACGTATGGCGGTATATACTAGACTCTAGTGTCACATTAAATTTTACACTGTTTTCTTAAATGAATAATTATCGTAAAACAAATTATGTGACATTTGTAGTCTCAGTGGAAGATAAGGCGTTGTCTTCACGCATTACCAGTAAGACAAAGAATACATTCAAACGCCAAGTACTACAGTTTTGAGGTTGAAATGGCATGTTTATAAAAACAAAAATTTATTGTTTTTATAATAAAACGGTTGTGTTGGAAAGCATTCTCTGTTATACTGGTAAGTACAACACAGGGGCGCTAATAAGTCCTTAGCACGACCTGGAAGGAAACAAGCTACAGCGACAGAAGATTTTGATGTTCATATATCCTCTTTATTATCATAATTGGAGGAATATTAATACTATCTATATATATAACAAGACTAGCATCAAACGAAATATTCTCACCATAAAAAAAATGCATCGGGAAGTAGGTCGGGCTAAGGACTTATCAGAACCCCGTGTATATAGGTTTGGAATCAAGAGCAATGACGTTCTTTCAATCATTACAAATTTTCTTAATCACAGCTATTTATTTTCAGAAGATGCTTAATTAAGCACAGGTACAAATACACTTTTTATCTAATTCCGATCATTCCAGTTCGTTGTAATATTTACCTCCCATTTCTCTACCACCCTTCCAAGGCATTCTCAAGACGAAACAATGTAACTGCAGTACCGTAGATATGGATCTTCCTATGGACATTAATAATAAATTCTGCAGTTTAGAAAGGTTGAGGTTTAATCGGCTAATTCAACACAAAACCTCATGGCTGTCCGCTCCAAACAAGCCACAAAGTTTCAAAACCCCACAACCTCAAAACCAATAATGACATTAATGAAATATCATAGAGACAGTTTTTTTTATCCAATCATTATAGCCACGTACACACTAGACTCAACGCATCTTGTTTAATACAACCCCCCTCCCCC
>JGI20166J26741_11703807_pt1 | contig 10818 bp, 10 predicted proteins | sample TergutCu122P5_FD_26741 | JGI IMG/M metagenome (IMG submission 26741) | reverse complement strand
TCATAACGCCGGTCTTCCAGCGCGGCATCGACGCGCTGGCGGGCTTTTTCCTGCCCGAAGCCATGGCCGCCGAACCGGCGGCGCCCCGAGCCGTTACCGGCCGGCGGCCGGCAACCGGAGAGGTGACCGTCTCCGGCGGCGGCGCGGGCAGATTCAGGGCGGTGGTGGAACATCTTGTGCCCGGCACCCTCTACTATATCCGGGCCTATGCGCTCACCGCCAAAGGCGATGTCTATTACGGCAACCAGATCAATGTGCGGACAGCGGACGCCTGCTTCATCGCCACCGCCTCGTTCGGCACCTTCCTGCATCCTTCGGTCTCCATCCTCAGGGATTTCCGCGACGCCTTCCTGCTCCACAACGCCTGCGGCAGGTGGCTGGTTAACCTGTACTACCGGGTGTCGCCGCCTGTAGCCGAGATGGTTGCCGAAAGCGCGCCCCTTCGCTTCATCGGCCGCGTGCTGCTTCTGCCCTGGGTCGGTTTTTCCTGGTTGGCCCTGCGGCTGGGCCTGGGGGTGACCCTGGCGGGCTGCCTGGCCGGTACGGCGTTGATGGGGTATGCCGCCGCCCGCCGGCTGCGGCCCCGTCACTGAGATGATGTGTCTGGATCCGGGCGATTGCCGGAAGGTTGTTCAATACGAGAGAACATGATGAAATCACGATCTGCAAACAAACGGACAGGGTACAGCGAACAGGGATTCACCCTGATCGAACTGATGGTGGTGCTGGTGATCATCGGCATCCTGGCGGGACTCGTGGTCCCGCGGTTCATGGACAAGCCGGAGGAGGCCCGGCGGACCAAGGCGGCCATCCAGATCCAGTCGATCGAACAGGCGCTCAAGCTGTACAAGCTCGACAACGGGAAATATCCGACCACCGAACAGGGACTGCGGGCCCTGGTGGAACCGCCCGCCACCGGCAACCTGGCCAAGAAGTGGCGCACCGGCGGCTATCTGGAAAAGGGGACCGTCCCCAAGGATCCGTGGGACAACGATTTTGTCTACATCAGCCCCGGATTGCACGGCGACTATGACCTCAGCTCGCACGGCGCCGACGGTCAGGCCGGGGGCGAAGGCTTTGACGCGGACATCAACAGTTGGGAGCTTAAGTAGAGCCGGCCATGCCTGCCGCCGCTGCCGCCGCGCCGCGCCGCCCCGGACGCGACAGGGGTTTCACCCTGGTCGAGCTGATCGTGGTGATGGCCCTGATGGCTCTGATCGCCTCGTTCGCCGTGCCGCAAATCGGCAACTTCCTCTATGCCGATCAGTTGAAAACAACGGTCCGCAAACTGGTGGGGCTGATCCATCACTCGGCGCAGATGGCGCAGCGCCGCCAGATCCCCTTTGTCCTGACCTACAGATCCGGCGAGCGGCTCTTTGTGGCGGAGCCGGCGGAACAGCCGCAACCGGAGCAAAGGGCGAACGTGGTCAACAGGGAAGATCGGCTTACGCTCCCCGACACGGTGGCGGTCCGGGATCTGTGGTCCTGGTTCGGCGGGATGCAGGCCAACGAGGTTATGGCCATCCGCTTCAGTAAAAACGGGTATGTCGAACCGACGATCATCCATCTGCGCCGGGAAGACGGCCAGGAGATGTCCGTGGTCCTGACGCCGTTTCTCGGCAAAGTGAAGATTGTGGACGGGTATGCTCCCCCTGAAACGCCCACCCTGTTCCAGTAAACCGGGCCAGGCGCCGGGATTCACCCTCCTGGAGGTGATGATCGCCGTGGCGCTGATCGCCATCGCCCTGGTGACCCTGATCGGCGCGCAGGCGCGGAGCGTGGCCCTCGCCACCGGCTCGCGCTTCGACGTTGTGGCCTCGATGCTGGCGCAGGGAAAACTGACCGAGTTGAGCCGCGCGGATTTTGAAGGTCTGACCGGCGGCAGCGGGGATTTCGGCGAGGCCTTTCCGCATTTCTCCTGGCAGGCGGAGGTGGGAGAGGTCGGCGCGAGCGAGAGCGGCATCAAGGGCAGCGACGGTCTGCTGAAGACCATCGATGTGACGATCCTGCTGGACGGCGATGCGAGCCAGACCTATACCGCGCGAACCATCGTCTGCAAGAAGCAGCAAGACGCGGCTGGCGCGGGGCAGCGGGCCGGGGCCGGCGGGGTCCGGCCCAGAGGGGGCCTGGCGCGATGACGATGCGGCATCGGGGCTTCACCCTGCTGGAACTGTTGCTGGCGATGACCGTGCTCGGGGTGGTCATGGCCATGCTGGGGCTGGCGCTGACCAGCTCCATTCGGGTGATCGAGGCCACCGCCAGGGAAGAGGAGGTCTGCTTCCAGGCCCAGACCGCCATGCGCCGGATCACCGAGGATCTGACCGCCGCGATCTCGATCCGCCAGGTTCCCTTTGTCGGGCAGAACAACTCGGTTCATGGCCGGCGGGCCGATGGCCTCGATTTCGCCTCGCAGGCCCGGTTGGTCCTGAATCCGGACAAACAGAAGGCCGGGGTGGCGCGGATCCGCTATCAACTGACGGCGGATCAGGACGATGAACGAACCTGGAAGCTGCTGCGCTCGGAAGCCCTGGTACTGCCCCAATCCGAAATGGCTGGAGCGACCGTGACCGGCGACGATGGCGCGGAACCGGCCTTTCTTCTGGCCGACTCGGTGCGCGCCCTGGAGTTGCGCTACTACGACCAGGCCGGGCAGGAGCTTGACAGTTGGCGGGAAACCTGGCGGGAGGCGGGGGAGAGCGGCCAGGCGGCGGCGATTGCCCCGGAACAGAAGAACGGCAGGGAGGCGGGGAGGCGCGAAGGGGAGGCGCAGGCGGAGCGGTTGCCCGCGGCGGTGCAGTGCACCCTGGAGTTCTGGATCGACCCCGACCGGGAGAGCTTCCAGACCTTCAGCACCCGGATCCTGATCCCGGTGGAGCCCGACGATGGACCCGGCAATGGACAGCGGCCGCCGCAAGGATAAGCAGTCGGGCATTGCCCTGGTGCTGACCCTGCTGATCATCAGCCTGCTGGTGGCCATGACCATCCAGTTGATGATCACCGTTGACCGCCAGATCACGGTTGCCACCGCCCAGCGCGAGCAGGTGCGCCTCGACTCCATGGTGCTGGCGGGCTTGAACCTGGCGCGGGCGGCCCTGGTCGCGGACCGGTTGGACAACCCCAAAGCCTTTGAATCGCCCCACGACGCCTGGGCCACCCTTGAGCCGGACCAGTTCGCATCCCTGAGCGGCGAGGTGGCGCTCAAGGTGGAGGTGAGCGCCCTGAGCGGCCGTTTGCAGGTCAATGCCCTGGGAAGCGGCGGCAAGGAGGCCTACCGCCAGATCTGGCTGCGGTTGCTGACCTCCGGCCGGTTTGCCGTCGACAGCGTCAATGCGGCCGAGGATCTGCTCGATGCCATCGGCGACTGGATCGACGCGGACGATGAAGAGCGGCATGGCGGGGCTGAAACCTCCTACTATCAGGGGCTGGATCCTCCCTATGTCTGCCGGAACGGCCCGGCGGCCACGGTGGAGGAACTGCTGCTGGTCAAGGGGATGACCAGGGCGCTTCTGTTCGGAGACGCCGGACATGAAGGGCTGGCCGGCTACATCACGGTGCTGGGCGACAGCGGCACCGTGAACCTGAACACCGCGCCCCTGCCGGTCCTCCAGGCCCTGTCGCCGGACATGAGCCCAAAATTGGCACAGGAATTGATTGATTATCGCAATGATCGGCAATATGCTGAAACGTTGGCTCAAACTGGATGGTATCGAGGGGTGAGCGGTTTTCCCGCCGCAATCGAGTTCAGCAACAGTCTGCTGGTGGCGGCCGGGCCATATTTCGAGGTGCGGGTGACGGCCGCGTTCCATCAGTTCAGCCGGACCGGGGTCGGTTACCTGCGGCGCGACGACAGGGGGCTGACCCTCCTGTCCTGGAAAGTGGAATGACGCGGCGGCACAGCCGGCCGGCGCAAGGATGATGGGCATGTTATCGCTGGGCATCGACATAGGCGACAACCATATCACCGGGGCGGTGATCGAGCAGCGGGGCAGACGGCTGAGCCTGCGCGGTTGCGCCAGTCTGCCCATGGCCTACGGCGCCGATCCCGCCGAAACGATCGCCCTGCTGTGCCGACAGCTCGACTGGCGGGACGGCGTGTGCGTGTGCGGTCTGTCGCTTTCGCTCATCAGCGTGCGGAACCTGAACCTGCCCTTTCAGGATGCCAGGAAAATTGCCCAGGTTCTGCCTGCCGAGCTGGAAGAGCAACTGCTGGCCCCGGTCGAGACTGTGGTCACCGGTTTTGCCGTGGCCGGGAAACGCGAGGCCGGAGGGGCGGCCATCGTGACCCTCTCGCTGGAAAAAAGCTGGCTGCGCGCCTTGCTGACCAGCCTGCAGGGGGTGGTCGATCCGCGGATGGTCGTTCCCTCGATGGCTTCGCTGGCCGCGCATCTGGGCAGACAGGACAGGGAGCGGCCGAATTTCCTCCTGATCCACGTCGATCTCCATGCCGGTTCTCTGGCGCTGGTGGCCAACGGGCAGCCGACATTTTTCCGGCGGCTCCCCTACCTCGAAGAGACGATTTTCCGCTCGCCGTTCCGGTACGAGCGCGGGCAGGTCGAGATCGTCGAGTTGAGCGCGGCCATGGAGTGCATCCGTCTGCTCTGCCGGTCGGCCGAGCGGAGCCTGGAGTATTTCCGGATGGAGAACAGGGAAGGGGGCGGCATGGCAGACAGCCCGCCGGAGCGGGTCGTGCTCACCGGCCCCCTGGCGCAGCGGGCGTTCGTGACCGAGATCGTGCGGGCGGAGTTCGGCCTGCCCGTCGAAGCCATCGATTTCTTTGCCGCCAATGCGCTGGCCTGCGCGGATGAGGTCCGGCAGCAGTGGCCGGGGCCGTCCGGCGACCGGGCCCTGGTTTTGGCTCTGCAAGGACTCAAACGGACCGGGATCAACTTCCGCCAGGGAGAGTTCGCCCCCACAAGAACGCTGTTCGCCTCCAAAAAACAGGCGATGGCGGCGGCGGCGGCTGGAGCGGCGCTGGCGCTGGGACTGGCCGGTTTTCTGGGCTACGATTACCACCAGTTGCACCAGCGGGATGCGGCCCTGCACCAGACGATGGTCACGGTGTACAAGGAGACCTTTCCCGAGGCGACCAAGGTGCAGGATCCGCTGACCGAGATGCAGGCCCGCATGCAATCGCTGCGGGGGCCGGCCTCGCCCAGCCTGTTTCTCCACGACGGCAAACGGGTGCTGGGCCTGCTGGCCGACATCTCCGCCCGGATCCCGGAGACCGTCGTCCTGCGGGTCAGCCGCCTGCACATCGACCGCGAATCGCTCACCCTCAAGGGCTCGACCGATACCTTCAACGCCGTGCAGGCAATCAAAAGCGCCCTGGCCGCTTCGCCGAAATTCAAATCCGTGCAGATCGTCTCCGCCACCGCGGATAAGGACAAGCAGAAAGGGCTGGTCCGGTTCGAGGTCCAACTGCAGCTCGAGGGTCTATGAAACAACCGCAACTGAGCCAGCGCGAGAAACGAATGGTGATCCTTGCCGGCGGGGCGCTGGTGCTGTTCGTGTTCCTGCAGTTCATCTTTTTTCCCCTGCTCGACGGCCGGGCCAGGATGGTCAAACGGCTGGCCGCGCGGGAGAAGGCGGTGGCCGAGATGCGGCTATTGCGCAAACAGTACCAGGAAATCGGCATGCAGACCGGCTCCCTGACCACCTTGCTCGCCCAGCGGGATCCGGGCTTCAGTCTCTTCTCCTTTCTCGAGGAAAAATCCGCCGCCAGCGAGGTCAAGGAACTGATCTCCTACATGAAACCGTCGGCGTCGATGGAGCACGACCAGTTCAAGCAGAGCCGGGTCGAGATGCGGCTTCAGGGGGTCGGGCTGACCAAACTGATCGCCTTCCTCGAACAGGTCGAGGCCCCTGACCAGTTGGTCGGGGTCGATCAGATCACCATCCAGGAAAACACCAAGGAAGAGGGAACGCTCGATGTCACCTTGATGATGGTGAGCGCCGATCAGGCCGGCGTTGCCGCATCTCCTTAGGCGTACGAGGTAAGGGCATGGGCATGTCTGCCGTGAGGCGGCTTGGGAGTGTTCTCGGGTACGGTCTGTTTGTCGCGGTCGTCCTGGCGGCGATGTTGCGGCTCTTGTTTCCCGGGGAAGCGGTTCGCCACTCCTTTGAGGCGATGCTCGGCCGCGTCTGGCCGGAGCTGCACTGGCAGGTGGGAGGCGTTGCCCTGGAGTTGCCGGCCCATCTGACCTTCCGCCCCATCGAAGGGTACGCGAACAGGGAGGATCGGACCCCGCTGGTCCGCTTCGAGCGCCTGTCCATCCAGCCGCATCTGCTGGACTCGCTGCGGTCCTGGTCCGGGCAGGTCGGTTTTCGCCTGGTGGCCGGCAAGGGGAGCGTCGCGGGCACGGCCCAATGGCAAGGCGGGAGCGAGGGCGGCCGGATCGAAGGCGCGATCCAGGATGTCAGCCTGACGGAATTTCCCTGGCTCAGCCGTCAACTGGGGCGCAGCGTACAGGGTACGGTTGCCGGGACGTTTACCGCCGAGGTGCGGCCGACCCCGCCCGCCGTGGCCGCCCTGGAGGCCCGGATCAGCGTGGCCAACGGCCAGTTGGGGCTCCAGCGTCCCATCCTCGGCCACCGGGAGCTGCCGTTCGCCAGGGCCTCGGTCGTTGTCCACGGCCAGGGAGAGACCTTGACGCTCGAGCAGGGGCTGCTCGCCTCGAACCTGCTCGACAGCCGTTTTGCGGGAACAGTGATCCTGGGGCGCGATCCGGTGCTGTGGCAGATCGACGTACACGGGGTTGCCGAACCCAAAGAGGGTTTTTTCAAAGGGCTGGACAATACCGTGAACCTGCAGGCATTCCGCCTGCAACTGAAAGACCATGCGCTGCCGTTCAGCATCACGGGCGGCCTGGTCAATCCGGGCATCCATTACGGAGAATATGCCATGCTTGTGCAAACCCTGGAACAGGAGTTGAGATAAGGCTGTGATATCGATTGTGCTCCGCCTGGTGGTCATCGTTCTTCTGGTGTATGCCGGAGTCGCCTTCTGGTATAACAGGATGGAGGAGCGTTTGCGGGACCAGCCCCACCCTGCCGCGGAACAGAAGAAAGATGCCGCGCCGGCCCGACAGGAGACGGAGGCGGCCGCTGTCGGCACGGATTTCAGCATCATCGTGACCAGAAATATTTTTCAGGCCGGAGAGGGTTCCGGGCATCGGGGCGCATCGTCTCCCGCGGACGAGGATGGCCTGGAGCAAACCAGACTGCGCCTGGTCCTGCTCGGCACGGTCATCGGCGGCACGGACGATGCCAGGGCGATTATCCGCAACGAACAGACCAAGCAGGAAGACCTCTACCGCGTCGGCAGCGAGATCCAGGGCGCGCGCATCAACAGGATCAGCCGGGGCAGGGTGGTGCTGCTGGTCAACGGCCGCGAGGAGGTGCTGACCATCAGGGATCCCGGCAGCGGCGGCCAGGAAGGTGGGGCCGACTCGCGGCGGGCCGGGGCGCGGAACATGGAGAAGGCGCCGGAGATGCCGGAAAGGGCGCCGGTGGTGGTCAACGAGGCAGTCGAGAACAAGGTGCCGGAAGCGAAACCGCGGCGGCGGATCAGTGTCCGCGATACCGCCGCGCCGTCGCCGCCGCCGGTCGAGCAGCCCGGCCAAGCGCCGGGGGAAGAAGGCCAGCCCCAGCCGCCGGGCGTTGGCGAGGCCGCGCCCACGGATCCGGGCGGGGAAAAGCCGGCGGCGGAGCCGCCGCCGCAGGGGCGGCACGATGCGCCTGCCGGCGCATCAGAGGTTCGAACGGCACAATGAATTCAAATGCGCGCCGGATTGGGCGCCTGTCTGCGATGTGAACGATTATGAGAAAGTTTTTGTGGTCTATCGGCATCCTGTTGGCGATTGTTCTTCCCCTGACGTTCGGGTCCGCGCTGGACGCGGCCAATCCGAAAATCGCCCAGCAGAGCGGCGGGGGACAACGGTTCGTCACCATTGATTTCAACGATGTCGATATCAATGTCTTCATCAAGTACATCAGCGAACTGACGCAGAAAAACTTTGTGGTCGACCGCGATGTCAAAGGCAAGGTGACGATCATCTCGCCCACCCGGATCTCCGATGAGGATGCCTGGCGGGTTTTCGAGTCCGTGCTGGAAGTGCACGGCTATGCCGCGGTGCCGAGCGGTTCGGTGGTCAAGATCGTCCCCTCGGCCACGGCGCGGACCAAGAGTGTCCTCACCCTGCGCAACGGCGAGCCGCTCTCGGCGGACGACCGGATCGTCACCCAGATCGTTGCCCTGAAATACGCCGCCACCGAGGAGGTGAAAAATCTCCTCGCCCCCCTGGTGTCGAAAAACAGCGTGCTGATTGCCCACCCGAGTTCGAGCATGCTCGTCATCACCGACTATCAGACCAACATCGCCCGGCTGCTGGAGATCATCCGGGCCGTGGACGTGCCCTCGGACGCGGATGAAATGGTGGTGATCCCCCTGAAGCGGACCTCGGCGGAAAACGTGGCCAAGGCGGTCGGCCAACTGTTCGCGGGCGGGCCCGCGCAGAAGGGCATGCGGCCCGAGACCGTCAAGGTGATCCCCTTTGAACGCACCAACGCGGTGATCGTGATGGCCTCCAAGTCGGCCATGCAGCGGGTTCGGACCCTGGTCGCCCAACTGGATGAGGACTCGCCCCGGAAAGGGAGCAACATGCGGCTGATCTATTTGCAGCACGCCAAGGCCGAAGAGCTGGTCAAGGTGCTGATGAACCTGCCCGACGACTTGTCCGGAAGCAAGGGCAGCGGCCCGGGCGGCGCGGCCTTGCCCGGCGGATCGGCCCTGTCCAAGGCCATCAAGGTGGTCGCCGATACCGCGACCAACGCCCTGATCGTCACCGGCCCCCAGGAGGAGTACGAGGCGCTCGAGGAGGTGGTCAAGAAACTCGACATCCCCAGGCGGATGGTCTATCTCGAAGCGCTGATCATGGAGGTCAACGTCACCAAGGATTTCAACATCGGGGTCGAGTGGGCCCACGGCGGCGGCTCGGTGGTCGGCGGCTTCAGCGGCGGCCCGGCCGGCGGCGGCTCCTACGCGAATCTCAACACCCTGTCGACCGGCACCCTGCCGGCCGGCGTCACCCTGGGCGTGCTGGAGAAGGGGATCAACATCGGCGGCGTCACCTTTCAGAATCTCGGGGCCGTGGTCAATGCCTACAAGAGCGACGACGACGTCAACGTCATCGCCACCCCGCAGATCCTGACCACCGACAATAAAAAGGCCACGATCAAGGTCGGCGAGAACGTGCCCTACATCACCAGCAAGAACACCACCACCGGCACCCTGCAGGATTACACCAACTACGAGTACAAGGACGTGGCCACCACCCTGACCATCACGCCCCAGGTCAACCAGGCGGAGGTGATGCGGCTGGAGATCGGGGTGGAGGTGATCAAGCTCAAGGACAACGCCAACACGCCCACCCCCACCACCTACAAGCGGACCGCGGAGACCACCGTGGTGGTCCACAACGAACAGACCGTGGTGATCGGGGGCATGATCGGCCAGGACGATACCATCGGCGAATACAAGGTGCCGCTGCTCGGCGACATCCCCCTGTTCGGCTGGCTGTTCAAATCGCACAGCAACCAGACCCAGAAGACCAATCTCTACATCTTCATCACCCCGCACATCGTCGAGAATCCGGCCGAGCTTGCCGAACTGTACATGAAGAAACGGGACAAGATGGAAGAGATACACAAGGTTGCGGGCGACCCCGCCGACCAGTTCTTCCATCCGAAGGCCAATCCCGACCACAGCATGGCCCTGACCGATATCGGTTTCGCCAAGCTCCAGCGGAACGATCTGCACCGGGCGCGGGAATATTTCAATCAGGCCTTGAAGATCGATCCCAACAACGGCGTGGCCATGTTCAATCTGGCGCTGGTGTGCGAACGCGAGGGCAAGTGGCGTGAGGCCGAGGCCCTGTACCGGCGGATCCTGGAGCTGCCGCCGCCGAAGGGAGCGGGAAGCGGCGGCCCGGCCGCCGAAGATCCGCTGCGCGTGGCGGCCCAGGCTGGGTTGCAGCGGGTGCGGCTCGAAAAATGAACAGGATGGGGCCGCGCATGCAGACGATCGCGTCCGGATCGGGGAAAGGCTTGCTGCCGGAACAGGAGCGGAGGGTTTATGCGTCTGCTCGGTGAAATCCTTCAGGAAAATTTCGGCGTCTCAGCCGAGAACATCACGACCGCCCTGAACCTGCAGAGGGAGCGCGGCGGCCGGCTCGGGGAGATCCTCGTCCAGCTCCGCAAGATCAGCGAGCACGATCTGCTCAGCGCCCGCAGCCAGCAGTGCGGGATGGAGGTGCTCCATACCCTGCCCGCGGACTTCGAACCCTTCTTCGTGCCCCAGGTGCCGATCGGGTTTCTCAAGAAATTCAAGATGATCCCCATCGCGGCCCCCACCGGCTCCTTCATCGCCATGGCCGAGCCCTTCCATTTTCAGCAACTGGACGATCTGCAGCGCCGGATCCAGTGGGAAGGCATCAAGACCGTGCTGACCTCCCCCAACGAGGTGTTCGTGGCCATCCATGCGGCCTACGACAAGACCCGGCAGGAGGCCGCCGACCAGGTTATGCAGGACATGGACGAGGAGAATCCCGAGTCGATCCTCACCGAGATCGAGGAAACCTCCGACCTGCTCGACGACACCAGCGACGCCCCGGTGATCAAGCTGGTCAACCTGGTCTTGTCCCAGGCGGTGCGGGACGACGCCAGCGACATCCACATCGAGTCCTACAAGGACCGGGTCAAGATCCGCAAACGGGTGGACGGCATCCTCTACGACATGTACTCGCCGCCGCGCCATGTCCA
>JGI20166J26741_11703696_pt1 | contig 10821 bp, 7 predicted proteins | sample TergutCu122P5_FD_26741 | JGI IMG/M metagenome (IMG submission 26741) | reverse complement strand
TCGGCCGGGCCCCCGCCCACCAGGCCCTGACCGCGTGACTCTTCGAGCGCGTGAGCGACCAGCGCCAACACCTCGACCGTCTTGCCCAGGCCCATGTCGTCGGCCAGGATGCCGCCCAGCCCGTGGTGGCGGAGGAAGGCCAACCACTGGTAGCCGGCGACCTGGTAGGGGCGTAACTCGGCCCGCAGCGTACCCGGCACGGGCACAGGCTCGGGAGCGACCTCGCCGGCCGCCAACCGGGCCAGCGCGCCGACGGAGGCCCGCCAGCGGTCGGCCTGCTCGACCACGTCGGCCAGCTCCTCGAAGTCGCCCCACAAACTCGCGGCGTAGCGGTTGAGCCGCAGCCCCCCAGTCCGGTCGGTCAGGCGCTGGGCCTCCTCGATCAGTTCGCGCAGCCGGTCGAAGACGGGCAGATCGGTCCGCAACACCGTCCCGTCGTCGGTGATCAGCCGGTCCTCGCCCCGGGCGATGGCGGCGAAGAGGGGGGCGAAGGGGATGTCTTGGCCCTCGACGGTGATGGTCACGCCCAGGTCGAACCAGTCGGGGTCGTCGCCCTCGGCCACAGCCACGCTGACCAGCGGCGCCTCGACGGCCTCCCGGTAGTCGGGCCGGTCGCCCTCGAGCCGCACCACCACGTGGTCGAGGGCCCTCAGCTCGTCCAAGGTCTCGGCGAAGGCGACGGCGTCGACGCCCTGGAAGAGGTGCCGGCCCGCCGGCCCCGCCCCGGGCCGCCGCGCCAGCACAGCCTCGACTCGCGCCACCACCTCGCGCTCCTGGTCGCGGTCGCGCGACTCGTCGTCCTGCCAGGTCCACGGCCGGGCCTGACCGCCGTAGTCCCAGGCCCAGCGGGCCTCGGCCGTCCGGACGTCGGGGAAGCGGACCGCGACGGTCAAGACGGGCCGGGGCGGCGCCGGCAGCTCGGCGCTGGCGTCGCTGCTGACCACGGTCACGCGCCGGCGCAGCGTCGGGTAGGTGTCGGCCAGGAACTGGGCCCGGTCGTCGTCGTCGATCACGAGGTCGCCCAGCCGCAGCAGCGCCGCGTCGGCGTCGCCCAGCCGCCGCGCCGTCGGGCCCAGCAGGATCGTGCGCTGGCGGCCCTCCTGGCGGACGCCGAACAAACCAGTGTTGCCGATCAGCCCCACGACCTCGCAGTCGAACGGCCGGCCGTCGGCCAGCAGCCGGCGGGTCAGCCTCCAGCCGCCCTGGCCCTGGCCTTGGCCTTGGCCCTGGCGGACGTCGAGCGCCAGCGCCGTCTCATCGGCCCACTCGACGGTGTGGCCGGCGGCGGTGCCGACGAAGGCGATGCCGGCGTCGCGCCCCTGGGCCAGCAGGGGCCACAGCACCCGGCCCGAGAACTCGTCGAGCGACCGCCAGTCGCCCGACGGGTAATACTCCGAATAGGCGGCCGCCAGGTCCGCCAGCCAGCCCCAGGCCCACGACTGCTCGCCCGACCGCTGAGACGAGTACGACGACGAGTAGGAGTAGTAGTGGGCCGGGCTCGGCCAGTGGGCCCCGGACCCGACCACCCAAGCGTCCGCCACCCGCCGGACCGGGCGGACCGAGAGCGAGGCCACGACCTGGGCCGGGGCCTTGGCCAGCGCCGGCGAGTTGGACGGCGGCCCCCAGCCCCCGCCTGGAGCCCAGCCGCCCGACGAGGCCGAGCGCGGGGCGGGCGACCACGTCCCCCGTCGGGGCGCGCCGGACCGGACGGAGTCTTCGACTCGGAAGCGCAGGCCGATCTCGTCGGTCCCGCTCGGCCGTTCCGGCGCCGAGCTGGCCCGCATCACGGGGGCGAGGACTTGCTGCCAGGGCGGGGCCGGGGCCGGGCGTCCGGTCGCCCCCGGCGCGCTCGTGGTCCCGGCGGACCGAGCCCAGGCCTCCAGCAGGACGGCGGCGACGTGCTTGCAGCCGCCGCCGAAAACGCAGGTACACGTGGTCGCGGTGATCACCCGCCCGGCGTCGGCCAGGTCGGCGGTGCAGACGTAGCTGCGCTCCCGGCGGCCCTTGGCGACCCCCATGAGCCGGCGCCGGTCCTTGCTCCAGTTGATCAGCAGGACCCGGCCCTCGCGCTGACACTCCTGCCCCAGCGTGAAACCGTCGGCCGTCGTCAGGGCCCGCCGAATCGTCTCCGGGCTGAGCGCTCGCTCATCGCCTGGGTCGTCGGTCCGGTCGGGGGCAGGGCGAAGGAGTTTCACGGGCTCCATCATGGCCGGTCCGGCCCGCTCACCGCTCCTGGGAGGCTGGTGTCTTGCCCTGTGCCGCGCCTCGAACGCCAGACGGGCGAGGCGCGAATCTCAGCTGTTGCGCCGTGTACCGACCCGACGCGGTCAGGCCCCGGCGGCGTCGGCTCCAGCCGGCGGCGGCAGGGCCGCGAACCGCTCGGCCGCCCGCCGCACTTGGTCCCAGTCGGTGTACTCGATCGAGACGGTCTTGTCAGTCGGGCCGTCGGTCATTCGCATGATCAACTGGATGGCGCTCCGGTCGAGCACGTTGTAGTTGGGGTATTCCAGGACGCCCGCCACGATCTCGACCAGCCCCGGCCAATCGGACTTCTCCACGAACTTGCGCGTGTAGACGTGGTTGTCGACGGTGCGCTTCTCCGGCTTGCGGGCGGTCAGCGACACGGTCACGAGCTGGCAGGGCACGCTCACCAGCCACGGCCGCCAGTGGGTGACCAGGCGATAGGCGTTCCGATCGAAGTGGCCGTAGCGGACCGACGTCACGAGGACGAGGCCCTGGTGCCGATCGGGGTCGGGGGCGGTCTCGCTCGTCAACGGCACGAGCTCGGTGGCCCGGCCGGCCTGCTCGAGCGTGGTCTGGATCGCCCGGGCGATCTTCTCGGACTGGCCGAACCGTCCGCCGTGGACGATCAGGATGGACTTCTCGGGGCTCACGGCGACTCCTCACAAAGGGCTTTCGGTCATCGGACTTTACCGCGTCCGACGGGCCTCAGGGGAGCTGTCCAGGAGCCGCGCCGAACCTCGTGGTGATGGGGCGGGGGCAGGGCCTGGTGGTGATGGGGCGGGGGCGGGGCCTGGTGGAGGCCGGGACAGTACGGACAAGGCGGCGAGCGAAGCGAAGCGAGGCGAAGCGAGGCGAGAGGTTGGAGGGGGCCCGTCCCCCTCAATTCATCACAGCATGGCCACGCGCGCCGCCGCCAGCGCGATCAGCCCGACCGTCACTCCGGCCAGGGCCAGCCACTGGTTGCGGCTGCGGCCCTTGGCCGGCAGGTGGACCAGGATGGCGGCGATGGCGGCCCCGCCGAGCAGGCCGCCCAGGTGGCCCTGCCAGGAGATGTTGCCGCCGAAGAGCACCGTCAGCGTGAACAGCACGTTGACGGCGAGCCAGAGCAGGATCTGGCGGAAATCTTGGCGCAGCCGGTGCAGGACGACGATGAGCCCGGCGATCAGCCCGAAGAGCGAGCCGGAAGCCCCCACCGTGACGCTGTTCGGCGAGCTCAGCCACAGCACCACGACGGAGCCGGCCAAGCCCGACAGCAAGTAGAGGGCGAGGAAGCGGGCCCGCCCGAAAATGCGCTCCAGCGGCGGTCCCAAGAACCACAAGGTGAGCATGTTCATGCCGACGTGGAGCACCTGGTAATGGACGAAGAGGCTGGTCAGCATCTGCCAGACGGCACCATGGGCGACGCCGGGCACCACCTGCAGGCCCTGACCCGTCACGTGGAAGGACTGGGCCGGGCTGAGCCCCAGCCAGTTGACCCAGCTGGAGCGGCCGCCGCCGGTCAGGAAAAGGAGGGCGAAACCGACGAGGTTGACGCCGATGAGGACGTGGGTCGTCAGCCTCGGATCCCTTGAGACGGCCCCGCCGAACGGCCCCTCGTTCTGCCGGGTCTTGCGCGCGAAGGCCTCGACACACTGCGGGCACTGGTATCCGACCGACGCCGGGATCATGCATTCGCCGCAGATCGGTCGGTCGCAGCGCCGGCAGGTGATCCGCGTCTCCCGGCTGGGGTGGAGGTAGCAGCGGGCGGCTGCAGGGGCTTCGCTCACGGGGACAGGATACGTCGCCCGGCAGCCTGGGAGACTGGTGTCTTTCGCCGTCCCGGTCGAGGAACGCCGGATCGGGCGATCTCGGACCCCTACATGTTGTGCCCGTATGTCCGATACGAACACAACATGTTGGGGGCCCGATCTCATCTGGCCCGACGCCCCTCAGCCAGAACGTCGAAAAACACCAGCCTCCCAGGAGCGCGGGTCAGAACCATGTCCCGCCCGATGCCCCTCGGTCGGAACAGAGTTCTGACCCACGCTCCTGGGAGCCTGGGCCACGGTGTGGTGTCCCACGCCCCAGCTTGACTAGACCAACAGAACGGCGGGCTATCAGCACATGCGTTGTTTGCTGTAGACTAGCTGTGGGTGGTCTCCAGCCACCCGTCTTTCGACTCACGAATTCGACCCGATCCTTCGTTGGCCGGCGCCTCGGCGATTTAGGTTGGACGCCAACCTGCTGAGACTGGCGCGCCGCGGGTGAGACTCCCGCCCAGCATTCTCCTCTCCCCGTCGGAGTCGCGCGCGACCCCCGCCGGCGGATCCGGGATGGTGTGATCCGTGGGTATCGACGCTGACAAGTAAGGAGAACTGAACATGCCAAGACCTCTGAGAAAGAGTCTCGTCGCGGCCGCGGTGGGACTATTCCTGATCGCCCCGCTGGCGGCCAGCCCCGCCGACTCATTCGCTCGCCCCACCCCCACGCCCCCACCTGACCCCACCAGCGCGTTCTGCCAGGAGTTCTGGCCGTCGGTGGACACCATCTTGGCCGCCATCGACGACATGTCCCTCATCGATGACACCATGCCGACCGACCAGGTGATGGCTATCGCGGGATCGACTTTCAACACGCTGGCGACAGAACTCAAGAACATGAGCTTGGCGAGCCCGCCCGCTCTGATGGCCAGTCAACTGACCGAACAGATCACGTACTGGTCGGGCGCCGCGCAGGCCATCTCGAAGGGCAACATGTTGTCATCCCTGTTGACCCAAGCGCGGATGACGAAGGAGATGACTAACTTCCAGACCTTCTTGACGGCCGGCACCGCCTACTGCGACGAGAACGCCACGCCGCCGCCGCCCGATTCGGTCACGCTCGACGAGACCGAGTGGTCGCTCAGCGACGCCAGGCAGACGCACGAGTTCACCGTCACCGCGGGCGGGGCGGGCAACTGGACGGCCAAGGTCGATCCGGGGCAGAACTGGCTGAAAGTCACGCACGGCACCGGTAGTTCGGGCGGGAAATTCGTCGTCCTGGCCAAGAAGGACACGGGCGCCGCCCGGAGCGGCACCATCACGGTGACGGAGGGCAACGCCAGCACCAAGCTGACGGTCAAACAGTCCGGCAAGACCGTCGTGAAGGCGACGTTGGCCCAGCCGACGGTTCCGGCGGCGGGAGGGACCGTCACGGTGACGCTGACGACCGACCCGGCCGGGCCGACGACGGGCGCGACGATCTCGACGAGCGCGGCGGTCAAGAAGTGGATCACGAACCCCGACTCGTCGGTCGACGGCAGCCTGACGCTGACTGTCGGGCAGAACCCGGGCAAGGCGCGCACAGGCAAGGTGACGATCAAACTGGGGAGCGCTTCCGCCGTCGTGCTGGTCAAGCAGGATGCCGCCTAGGGGGTAAGGAGCAGCCTCCCGGCTTGGCGACGGCGAAACCGTTGTTTCCCGGGCGGCAGCCCGCTATCCTGATGTAGTCGCCTCCCACTTCTCCATACCTTGCCAACCCGATGGATCGATGGCTGCCACTGGGTCGAGGCCGGTCTTGGCCGGTCCCAGACCCCGGGGCGACGGCGGTTCCGACCGCCACCGCCTCGGGCGAGGCCAGACCGTCGCCGCCGGCCGGTCCGGTGACCGGCGCGATCCGTGAGCTCAGATACCGACTGTCACGAGAGAAACAGGACATGAAAGCTCCCTTCAGAAGCGCACTCGCCGCCATTGTCGCGGGAGTGGTGCTCATCGGTCCCGCCGTGGTCGCCCCTGGGGCGTCTGCCGCGCCCAAACCCACCCCCACCCCCCCCGCACCCGACCCGAGCAGTCCGCTCTGCGCGATGCTTAACGGCTCGGTCGGGCAGTTGCTGTTTGAAGCCTTCACCGAATTGCAGGGCCTGGACCCAAGCATGAAGCTGGCGGACATGCTGCCCACGCTGGACAGCGCCCTCAAGAAGATGTCGGACGGGCTCAATGAGGCCAAGGCCAAGAGCCAGGCGCCGCCGTACCTGGCCCAACAGATCGCCGACCAAGCCGACTACTGGACGAAGGCCTACAACGCCGTCCACAACAACAAGAAGCTCGCCATGGCCAAGCTTCTGACCGGCAAGGGCGCCCAGGCCAAGCAGGACGCGGCCCAGAAGCTGCTCGACGACAGCCAAGCTTTCTGCGATCCCAACGCGCCCACGCCGACGGCCCCCGCGACCAGCCTCAGTCTCGACTCCACCACGTGGGCGCCGGGCAAGACCGCGGCCACCAAGGTCGTCAAGGTGACCGCGAACTCGTCCTGGAAGGCCACGGCGGACCCCAGTTGCGGGCCCATCAAGGTCATCAAGGGCAACGGCCAGGGCAGCGGCCAGTTCAAGGTCAAGGCGCCGAAGAACAAGTCGTCGGCTCGGAGTTGCGTCGTCACGGTGACGGCGGGCAGTGACCAGCAGCAGCTGACGATCACCCAAGCCGGGGCCTAACCCATGCTCGACGCCACGAACGCCAGGACGGGCGATCCCTGGGATCTCAGCCCGCCTGGCGCCCGTGGCGCCGAACAGCGAGAAACTGCGACCTCCCAGGTCTCCTTTCCGCTAAGATCACACCATCTGATGTCCGTCATTCATCCCGCCCGGCGCCCGTGGCTCGGAACGGCGAACACCAAGAGCCTCCGAGGAAGTCGCCGGTGGCGGATTCCCGCGGTGGGCCGCCGGCCCCCTGAGGAATCCCGGGCGCGCCGACCAAGCGTAAATTTCGGCCCGGCGAAGCCGAGCGGTCGAGGGCCGTCCCCTCGTTGTTACAACACTGTGAGTACCACCTATCAGAGGAGACATTAATGATGCGAGACCTCCGGAGTCGCCTGGCCGCTGTGGCGGTGGGCGCCCTGCTGATCGCCCCGGCGGCGGTCGGCCCCCTTGAGGCAGGAGCCGCCGGCACCCCGACCCCACCGCCCGATCCGACCAGCGCCTATTGCAAGCAGTTCGTGACGTCCGTCAAGGCGATCCAGGACGCCATCGCGAAGCAGCAGGCCGCGCCGGCCAACGACAGCTCGGCGACGATCGGTCTGTTGAACGCGATCGCGAAGGGCCTCCAGCAAATGTCGTCGGCCCAGCCGCCCGCCTTCCTCGCCACCCAGGTCAAGGAACAAGCCACCTACTGGGCGGGCGCCGCGGATGCCATCAGCAAGAACAACATTCTCTCGCCCTACTTGGACCAGAAGCGCGCCGCGTCCGAGCAGACCATCTTTAGCGACGTGATGTCGGCCAGCGCGACCTACTGCGGCTCAGGCAGCACGTCATCGGCCTCGCCGACGACGCCGAAGTCCTCGGCCTCGCCGTCGGCGCCGAAGTCGTCGGCTTCCCCGGCGGCGCCGAAGTCCTCGACCCCGCCCGTGCCGCTGACGCCTGATTCCGTCAACCTCAGCGTCGACGGGCTCAGCCCCGCCGAGCCGTTGGCCGTCAGTGACGCGAAGACCACGAAGGTCGTCAAGGTCACCGCCGGCGGGACCGGGGCGTGGACGGCCAAGTCCAACAGCCAGTCCTGGCTGAAGGTCAGGCCCGCCCAGGGTCGTTCGGGCGGTCAGTTCACGCTCACCGCCTCGAGGAACAGGGGCATCGCCCGGTCCGGCACCATCACGGTCACCTCGGGCACCGCCAGCCAGACGATCACGGTCAACCAGTCCGGCAAGGCCGTCCTCAAGGCCGCGCTCGACCCGACGCCGGTGGCGGCGGAGGGAGGGTCCGTGACGGTGACGCTCACGACTGACCCGGTCGTGCCGACGGCAGGCGCGACGGTCTCGATGATCGGGAAGGTCAAGAAGTGGATTCCGTCGAGCACGGCGGCCGAGGGCAGTGTGACGCTGACTGTCGCCCAAAACACCACGGGCAAAGCGCGCACCGGCAATGTCACGATCAAGCTGGGGGGTTCCTCCGCCGTGATCAAGGTGAGCCAGGCCGCGAGCTAGCGCTCAGCCCACCAAGCCACGAAGGGGGCCGGCGCGACGACAAGTCGCGCCGGCCCCCTCGTGGTCTGGGTCAGGGTTCAGCCTTGGAGGTCGCCGATGGTGGCGCGCAGTTCGGCCGCGAAAGCCACCACCGCCGGGTCGGCCCGCAGTTGGCGCAGCGGCACGTCGCGGCGCGTGAAATCGATCCGGCGGTCGGAGATGACGCGCCCCGGCCGCGGGCTTAGCAGGATCACGCGGGTGGCCAGCAGCGTGGCCTCCTCGACCGAGTGGGTGACGAACAGGACGGTCTTGGTCTCCTCTTTCCAGATCGCCCGCAGCTGTTCTTGGAGGAGTTCCCGGGTGAACGTGTCGAGGGCCGAGAAGGGCTCGTCGAGCAGGAGGACTTCGGGGTCGGCCGCCAGCGCGCGGGCGATCTGGGCCCGCTGCTGCATGCCGCCGGACAACTCGTAGACCGGGCGGTCGGCGAAGTCCCGCAGGCCGACGCGGGCCAGCTCCTTGGCCACGCGGGCCTCCCGCTCCGGTTTCGGGACGTGGGCGAGATCCAGCCCCAGCGCCACGTTGCCCGCCACAGTCCGCCACGGCAGCAGCGAGCTGGATTGTTGGAAGACGACGCCGCGCCGCCGGCCCGGCCCGACCACTTCGGCCCCGCCCAGCAGCACGCGCCCCGCAGTGGGCGGGCGCAGCCCGGCCACGATCTCCAGCAGCGTGGTCTTGCCGCAGCCGGAGTGGCCGACCAGGGCCACGAACTCGCCGGCCTCGACCGTCAGGTCGGTCGGCGCCAGGGCTTCGACCGAGGCCGCCCCGGCCGATCGGTAGGTGTGGCTGACGCCCTCGAGGACGAGGGTCGCGCCCTCGGGATCGTTGTCCATTGTCGCCTCGCCTTCGCTGACCTGGGTCGATACCACGTGTCGCCCGAAAACGTCTCCCGGGCGCCTTCGGCCTCCGCCGGTTGGGCCCGGCGGCCTGGGAGGCCGGCGCCCCACGTGTGTCGCTGGGCACCAGTCCCCTGGGAGGCCGGCGCCCCACGCCGTCGGTGACAGCGTGTCGTTGGGCGCCAACCCCCCGGGAGCCTGCCTCAGAGCCGTCTGCCGGCTCGTGCCGGCTGGTCCGGGGTGCCCCCGGACTAGCCCTTGGCGGCCTGGGCCGCGAAATCGGCCACGACCGCGTCCTGGTAGGCCTGCGCGTCCAGCACCGACGTGATCTCACCCAGACCCAGGTTGAACTGGGCGGCGGCGTACAGGTTGTCGCCCACATTCTTGCCCAGGTAGGCGTCCGACGCCTGATCGGCCGCGTCGACGTAGATCATGCCCTTCATCTGCTCCTTGGCGGAGTCGGCCGTGATACCGGCTTCGGCGGCGACCGAGTCGTAGGCGGCCTGATCGCCGGCCAGGATCTGCTTCACGGCGATGTTCTGCTGGTCGACCCAGGTCTGGACGGCCGCGGGGTACTTCGTGGCGAAGGCCTTCGTGACCGTGGCCAGGTCGTAGGTCGTCTTGCCCTTGGCCGCCATGTCGGCACTCGATACCAGGAGCGTGCCGCCGTTGGTCAGCAACTGGGCCAGGACCGGGTTCCAGACGTAGGCGGCGTCGATCTGCCCGGCCTGCCAGGCCGCCAGGATGGCGTTGGGCTCCGAGTCGATGATGTTGACGTCCGAGGCGGCCACGCCGGCGTCGTCCAGGGCGGCCAGCAGCGAGTAGTGCGCGGTCGAGGCGAAGGGCGTGGCCACGGTCTTGCCCTTGAGGTCGGCCAGCGACGTGATGCCGGCCTTGACGGCGAGGGACTCCGAGGTGCCCAGGACGTCGTGGATCCACGGCACCTGGTAGGCGATGCCGCTGGACAGCCCGCGTGAGACCGGCGAGGAGCCGACCAGGCCGAAGTCGAGCGAGCCGGCGGCCATGGCCTGGTTGACGTTGCCGCCGGAGTCGAACAGCTTCCACTCGACTTTGACGTTCGGGCCGAAGGCGTTTTCCAGCAGCTTCTGGTTCTTCACGACGAGGTCGCCGTTGAGGATGATCTGGTAGCCGATGCGGATGACGCTGGGGCTGGCCGCTGCACTGGTGGAGCCGGTGGAGCCGGTGCTGTCGGCCGGCTTGTCCGAGGCGCAGGCGGCCAGCGGGGCGACGAGCCCGAGCACGGCCAGGGCCATTAGGGCCGGGCGACGCCTGAGAAGTCCCCGGCGGCGGGAGCCGGCCGGGTGGTCGGGGTGGCCGGCCGACGGGCTGGCGGGCCCCGCGGGGCTGATCGATTCGTGGGACATGGTTCTCCTTCTTGGCGGTCGGCCCGAGGTGGGCGGCCGTGGGTGGGTCGTGGGTCGGGTGGGGCGGCGGTGGCCTCGGGGCGGCCGCCAGGCGGTGGGTGGGCGAGGGGCGGGCCGCGTCAGGGCGGCGCCGGGCGCCGGGGCGGCCTCATCAGGCGCGGCCCTTCCACGGCGCGATGCGGCGCTCCAGCAGGCGCAGCAGGGCGTCCGACGCGACGGCCGTGACGCCGATGACGATGATGGCGAGGATGGCGATGTCGGCCCGGAGCTGCTTCTGGGAGGCCCAGGCCAAGCCCCCCAGGCCGGGCAGGCCGTTGGCGGTCTCGGCCGCCACAATCGTGGTCCAGGCGAAGCCGGTGGCGACGCGGATGCCCGTGATGATGTCGCCGGCG
>JGI20166J26741_11703585_pt1 | contig 10821 bp, 9 predicted proteins | sample TergutCu122P5_FD_26741 | JGI IMG/M metagenome (IMG submission 26741) | reverse complement strand
GCGCGCCGATGAACCACAGGCGGTAGTTGAAGAATTTGAGTGAGGCGAAAGTCATGCCGAGTTGCCTCGTCAATGTGCTCAAGTGGTATCGCCTCCGGCCCTACAGTCTACGTGCTGCGGCAACGGCCGGCCGGCCTGTCTCGGGTGGCGACGAGGCCCCCTGTAAGCCGGATTCTGTGCGTCCTTGAGGTTGCCCCCGAGGACCGGCGATCATCCATCTGTGCGGCCTACCCGGCAGTCATCGGACGGGCCGCCCGACTGCCGCGGGCGGGGCCGAAGCCCCGTCCTTCTTGGCCTTGCTCCCGGTGGGGTTTGCCTAGCCGCCTGGGTCGCCCCAGGCGCTGGTGGTCTCTTACACCGCCGTTTCACCCTTACCCGTCGTGGTCGCCCACGGCGGGCGGTCTGTTTTCTGTGGCACTGTCCCGCGGGTCACCCCGGGTGGGTGTTACCCACCACCGCGCCCTTCGGAGTCCGGACTTTCCTCGACGCCTCTTGCGAGACGCCGCGACCGCCCGGGGGCCTCGTCGTCCATCAAGTCTACCGAGTCAGACGACCTCGAAGCCGACGGCGCCGGTTTCCAGGTCGGCTTTCACCAGTCGCACCTGCACCTCGGCCCCGAGTACCAAGTGGCGTGCGGCCCGTACCGGCGCCTCGATCGCCTGGCCCGGCAGCGTGACGATGCCTTGGCAGCGGTCACGCTCCGACACCTCGATGACGACGCCGGTGAACTGCTGCCCGATGCGATCGTGCAGTGTCAGGGCCTCCGTCAACTCGATGACGCCGCGTTCGAACGCCTTGGCTCGGCGGTCGGATTCGGCCATCGTCTGAGGCAGATCGGCCAGACCTTGCATCACCCAGCCGGGCACCGGCTCGCCAGCCGAAAGGCAGGCGCAGATCGTGCCGGTGAAGCGGTCGACCAGGCGCCTCATGGGCGCCGTCGTGTGGGCGTACTCGTCGGCCAGCGCCGCGTGGGGCATGTGCCCGGTGTCGTCCGGGCCGCCGATGACGGTGTAGCCCGCGCCCCGGAACAGCATCGTGCAGGTGTTCATCATCGCCTGGCCAGCCGTCTGCGCTGGGTCGAGGCCGCGGACGAACTCGGCATAGGTCATGCCGTGTGGCCACGGCAGCTTCAGTGTGTGGGCGATGTTGTGCAGCAGGCTGATGGTTCGATCGTCGGCCGGCGGCAGCGTGCGCAGGATGCCCACCTTGTGGGCCCGCATGAGGGACGCCGCGCAGTAACCCGTCAGCAGAGAGATCTGCGCGTTCCAGTTCTCCACCGGCAGCAGGGTGCGCACCCCGAGGCCCCACTGGCCGTGGCCGTCCGCCAGCACCTCCTGCTCGGGCAGGTTCAGGCTGATGCCACCGCGAGCCGTCTCCTGCTGCAGTCGTAGGACGCCAACCGTCTTCAGCAGGCGCAGCGACTCGGCGGCGGCGTCCGGGATTCCTGTTGATGGTTCGCCGTCCAAGAAGTGCTGCACGTTTTCGTAGTCCAGGTGTGCAATCGAAGTGACGTTCTGGCGCAGCACGGTGAAGCCGGTGACGGCGCCGGCGGCGTCGAGGTCGATGCGCCAGACGTTGGACGGACGGGCGATGCCGTCCGCCAGCAGTGACGCCGCCCCCTCGGACAGGGTGGTCGGGTGCAGTGGCAGCCGCGTCTGGGGGGCGTAGTAGGTCTCGCCGCGCTTGCGCGTCTCCACGTCAAGGGCACCGCCGGGCGCCACCCAGGCCGCCATATCGACGATGGCGTACCACACCCGATAACCGGAATCGTGCGGTTCGATGTAAACCGCCTGATCCAGATCCATCGAGCCCAATGGGTCGATGGTGAGATAAGGCAGCGTCGACGTGTCGCGCCGGCGTCCGTCGCACGGGCCGCTGGCGACCACGGCGGCGGTTTCGGCCTTCACGTCGGGCGGGAAGTCACCCGGAAGTTTCAGTTCGGCGGCCAGCCGGGTCAGGCCATCGATCAGAGCCGGTGGCACATCTCCCCGCACCACCCATTCGCGTTTCGGCATCAGGCCAGTCTATTACCCGCGCACCAGTATGCGGCCGCACTCGGGGCAGCGGATGACGTCGTCGGCGGGCGACTCCTCGGCCGCCCGACGGGCCAGGGCGTCCAGCATCAGGCCGCAGCCGGCGCAGCGTCCAGCCTTGAACTGGGCGGCGCCGCTGCCGGCCCGGGAGGCCTTGTCGAACAGCGCGACCAGTTCGGCGGGCAGGCTTGACGCCACAGCGGCCCGTTGAGCCATCAATTCCGCGATCTCGGCGTCGGCCGCGGCGGTGGCCTCGTCCCGGCTGGCGATCAGCGCCCGCATCTGCGCTTCGATCTCCGTCTTCGCCCCGGTGGCCCGCTCGGCCGCCTTCCGGTCGTCCTCGATCGACATCATCTGCTCGAGTTGCTGATCCTCAAGTTCCGAGACGCGTCCCGTCAGGTGCGCGATCTCGTCTTGCAGGCTGGCGATGGAACGGGCGTCGTTAACGACGCCGTCGTCGATGCGCTTCTGATCGCGCTGCAAGCGCGTGCGGGCCGTCTCGAGGTCCGCCTCGGTGCGGGCCATGGCCGTCTCGGCGTCGGACGCCCGCGTCGTCGCCTTGGTGACCTCGTCGGCCAGTGCGCGCCGCCGCGTGTTCAGCTGGTTCAGCTGCTCGTGCTCCGGCAGAGTGCGCTTGCGCGTGTCGGCTGCCTTGGCCTTGGCGTCCAGATCGACCAGCGTCAACAGCGCGGCCTGCGCGTCCGGTGCGGCTTTCATGGCGCTCCTTTCGTCGTCACCAGATTACTCGTAGCCGGTACAATCGACACGGCGAAACAAGAAAGGCACGTAGTGGCAGAGAAACAACCTGAATCGGTGAACCGGGTCTACACGTTTTCGGACGTGTTCAAGCAGTTCATCTGTGCAGATTGGGCGCCGTACCCGGACGTCCTGCCGGACGCCCTGCCGGCCACCGTTCCGGCAATGAGACGGCGGGCGGCGCTGTCCGCGCAGTTCAAGGGCGTGCGGCTGGTGCTGCCGGCGGGCGGCCCGAAGGTGCGAAACAACGATTGCGACTACCGGTTCCGCCCCAATTCGGCGTTCGCCCACCTGACCGGGTTGGGCACCGACCACGAGCCCAACGCCGTGTTGCTGATGCAGCCGACGAATAACGGGCATGACGCGACGCTGTACTTCCATCCGCGTGTGCCGCGCACCGATCCCGAGTTCTACACCAGCGCCAGGTACGGCGAGATGTGGGTGGGGCAGCGCATGTCGATGGACGAGATGTCGGCGTTCGCCGGGCTGCCGTGCGCCGCCATCGAGACCCTGGAAGACGTTCTGAGGAGCGGCAGCGGGCCGATCGCCGTACTGCGCGAGGCGGATCCTGACGTTGCCGTCATGGTCGACCAGGTGCGCGGGCTGAAGGACGACGACCGCGACGGCGCGCTCAAGATCGCGGCGTCCGAGCTGCGTCTGATCAAGGACGACTTCGAGCTGGCCGAGCTGCGCAAGGCCTGCGACCTGACGGCAAAGGCGTTCGAGGCCGTCGTCCGCGAGCTGGGCGCCGCACGCGCCACCACCCGCGGCGAGCGCTGGGTCGAGGGCGTGTTCGGGCTGCACGCCCGGCACAGCGGCAACGCCACCGGCTACGACACCATCGCGGCGTCCGGCGAGCATGCCTGCACCCTGCACTGGATACGCAACGACGGCGACGTCCGCGACGGCGACCTGCTGTTGATGGACGCCGGCATCGAGGTCGACACGCTGTACACCGCCGACATCACGCGCACGCTGCCCGTCAACGGCAAGTTCACGCCGGCCCAGCGCAAGGTTTACGACGCCGTCCGGGCCGCGCAGCAGGCCGGCATCGACGCGGCCAAGCCCGGTGCCATGTTCATGGATGTGCACAAGGCGGCCGCCAAGGTGCTGGCCGAGACGTTCGAGGCCTGGGGCATCCTGCCCGTCCCGGCCGCCGAATCGCTAGCCGACGACCACGGCGAGTGGCGCCGCTGGATGGTGCACAACACCAGCCACATGCTTGGCCTCGACGTGCACGACTGCGCCCACGCCCTGCGCGAGAACTACCGCGACGGCGTGCTGAAGCCGGGCATGGTGCTGACGGTCGAGCCGGGCGCCTACTTCAAGTCCACCGACCTGGCCGTTCCCGAGGAGCTCCGCGGCATCGGCGTGCGCATTGAGGATGACATCGTGATCACCGAGACGGGCTGCGAGATCCTGTCCAGCGCCCTGCCCCGCGAGGCCGACGACGTCGAGAAGTGGATGGCCGACCTGTTCGCCGGTTAGGCGCTGCTGGTTTCGACCAGGCTCAACCAGCATTGGCCAGGTCCGCAAGAGCGATGCGAATGGCCTGCATGGCCGCCTCGGTCGGCAGCCCCATCTGACGGGCGATCAGAGCGACGTGCTGGGCGGCGCGCGTCAAGTCGTCCGGCTCGAGGGCCCGGGCATGTTGAGGGGTTGGGGCGACGACGGTGCCGGAGCGACCTGACGAAATAACGAGACCGTCGCGGGCCAACGTTTCGTAGACCTTGGCGACGGTGCCGCGGGCCAGCCCGAGGTCGGTGGCGAGGTAACGGATTGCGGGCAGTTGCGTGCCGGGTCGCATCTCTCCCGAGACGATCAGTCGCGTGATCTGGGCCCGCAGTTGTTCGAACAGCGGCACCGGCGAAGCTGGATCGAGACTGACGATCATGCCACCGTCCCCGCGGCTTCGGCGTTCTTGGGCACGAACCATCGCGTCACGCCCAAGTGCTTGTCGGGTATCGGCGCGGGCGCCGGCTCCGGCGGCTTGACGAGGCTGCTGCGCTGCACGCAGACCAGCGCAGGGATGACCGCCAGGAAGCCGAGCAGTCCGGCTATGGCACCCACAGGCACCAGCCACGTCGGTAGCGGGCTCGATGCGACGGTTGGACCGATCGACATGCCCACCCAGCCGATGCTAAGTGTCGCGGCCCCGAGTTCCATCCAGGCGACGGACTGGGCGATAGCCCGGCGCAGGTTGGCGTCAGCGGCCATCACCTCGGGTGTGGCGACAGGTCGACGCCGGGAGGCAATCGACGCCTGGATGACCTCGGCCAGGCCGACGGCGAGCAGTCCGGGCGTCAGACCGATGAACGGCGACGGGTCGTGAACTCCGACCCACCACGCCACGACCACGACGAGACCCAGCGCCGTCAGGCCCCACGCGGTTCGGGTCTGCCAGACGAGCGGACGGGGGGCACGGGCGTCAAGCGAGGCCTGGCGAACGCCTTGAGGTGGCCGCAGGCGATACGTCTCGGCCAGTAGGCCACCCACAATGGCGCCCAACACGCATGCCGGCACCAACAGCCCGGCCATCGAGGTGATTGGCGCCGTCTGCGTGTACGTCGCACAGCCGTCCGGGCCGCACGAGACGGTTGTGGTGCTGCCGCCCTGATTTCCCCACAGGGTGATGCTCTGCGTCGCCGCCCAGGACGCCCCTACGCTGAGAAGACCTAGTGCGATGGCCCCGACGCGCCGGTAAGTGGTGTGACGCCGGATGTATGCCAGGTAGAACGCCGTGGCCTCCGGGCTGATGTGCGTCGTTCCGGCGATGCGCCAGGCGTCGCTCGCGGTGGCAACCCGGAACAGTCGGGCGCCCAGCCAGACCAGAAGCAGGACGCCACCCAGCAGGACGATGCCTCCCAAGACGGTCATCGGATCGCCTCATGCCGCCATTTGCACTTTGTCATATTGTCATAGTACATTATGACTATGGACACTGCAAGCGACGGCGCGCAACCGTCATTCGAGGTGCTCCGGCCTCATCGCTCGGCGTGGTCGGTCGTCGTGATCTGCCTCGTCGTGTTGCTGGTTGGCGCGGTGGTCGTCGTCACGCCGACGTTGGGCCATCAACGCCTGCGCGGCGGCAACTCCGGCTTCGCGCTGGTGCCGGAGGGCACCGAGGTCAACCTGATCGTCACCCCGTTCACTGCCGACTTCCTGGGCGGCATCACGCTTACCGGCATTGCACCGGTGGGCACAGCCAAACTGGTGGGTGCCTGGGTGCTCGACGGAGCGCAGGGTGCCCAGCTCGATGCGGCTACGGCACAGCTCGGCCAGTCATGTGACACCTGGGGCCCCGGCGCCACCAGTGAGGCGTGCCGGCTGCCGTTGGGCGACGCCCAGGGCGAGGTGTTCTTGGAAAGACTGATCAGGTTGGGCGCACCGCTGGACGGCTCGACCGCGCTGCCCCGGCACCTTGCCAACGGCGCCAGCGCCCAGCTCGCCGTGCTGTGGCTGGCCACCCGCTGCGACAACCCGGCGGCCAACTCTATTGACGTCAAGACTGCGCGCTTCGGGTTGCCGGGTACGGCCTCGCTGGACGTGTTCGGCCAGCCCGGCTGCTGGGGATGATGGTTTCGACAGGCTCAACCGGCGCTCTTTGCAGCCGGTTTGAGGTTCAGAGCCAGGCGTCCGGCCACGGTCGAGGCCACGATGGTCAGAAGCGCGCCCAGCAGAAGGGCGGCGTCCTCGCCGGGCGCCAGCAGGCCCAGCTCGTCACCCAGCGCGGCGGCCGCGACGGGGACGCCGAGCTGTGCGCTGGCCAACACCGACAAGGTGATGGGTTGGCGCAAGAAGACGGCTCCGGCGTGGGCTAGCACGGCTCCGGCGGCCAGCGCCACGCCGAGGACGATCATCGCGGGATGGGTGCCCAGGGCGCGCAGGTCGAGCGACGCGCCGAGCCAGACGTAGAAGAGTGGGGCGAAGAACCCTTCTGTCAAGCCGAACAGCTGGCGGGCCAGCCGGCGGGGCGCGCCGATGGCCGACACCACGAGCCCGAGCGTGAAGCCGGCCAGCATGATCGAAACCCTCGTCTGCACGGCCAGAGTGGCCAGCAGCAGCAACAGCAGCAGGCTGATACGCAACTCGAGCGCGAAATCGCGCTCGGATGACTTCTCGTGCAGTGCCTTGTGCCAACCCCGCTTCTCGGCTTGCCAAAGGAACAGGAAGACGACGGCACCACAGCCGATGACGGCCAGAGCGCCCAGCGCCGCAGTGCCGGCGTTGGCCGGATCGAGCGCCAGCGGCAGTGCGACGATGCAAGCGGTGTCGGCGATGGCCACCTGCGGCAGGATGCGCACCAGCGTCTCGCCGGGCATTTGCAGCGATTGCGCCATGGGTAGTATCACTGCAGCCGAGGACGACGCGAAGAGCACCGCATACAGCGCGACGTGGCCGGTGCCGAGATAATGGGCCACCAGCCATGCCAAGCCGATCGCCAATGCCACAACCCAGACGAGGCGGACGACGGCCGTCCCGGCGCCTTGGCGCAGGGAACGCGACCGGATGGGAACGTGCGACCCGGCGACGAACATCACCATGGCGAAGCCGAGGTTGGCCAGGAACGTGAACGAGGACGGGTCGATCAGGTGGAAGCCCGTGTGACCGATGGCGACGCCGGCCGCGAGTTCGCCGATGACGATCGGGATGCGCAGCCGGTTGGACCAGGCCAACAATGGGCCGAGCAGGCCGACGGCGACGATCAATGCCAGCGTCGAGAAGGTCACGTCGCGCCGTCCCGTCCGTCGGTTGCACTCATGCACCCAATGCTAATGGTCGAATGCGGTGGTGGACTGGCATTCACTATGCTGATGGCATGACTCAGCCACCCGTCGACCCGCACTTCGGCAGCCCATTGGGTGTGCCGTCGTTCCTGCCGAACCCGCCGCGCTACGCGGCGCCTGAAGACTGGTACGACGAGCGGACGTCGCCCTACATACCGCAGGCGGCAGCCCCCGTGCCACAGGCTTCCCCCTCCATGCCGCAGGCCGCCCCCTTCGTGCCCCAGGCCGCCCCCTACGTGCCACAGCCAAACTGGGCACCGCAACAGGCGTCCGCCTACGTCATGCCGACCGCGCCAGTGAAGAACTCACCCCTCATGGGCATCATCGGGCTGTGCCTTGTGGTGGTCGCGGCAGTTGCCTATTACCTGTTCTGTCAGGCCTTGTACAGCAGCCTCTTTGCGACGATGGACATCGGTTCCATCAGCAACGCGTCGGTGACCGGCTTCTCACAGCAGCAGATGGAACAGTTCCAGGGGCTGGCATCGGGCATCGGGTTCTCCTCCCTGGTCGGCATCGGCGGGTTCGTCACCTCGATCGTCGCCACAGCTCAGGATAAAGGACGCCCATATTCCATCACCGGCATCGTCTTGGGCGCGCTGGCGCCGTTCCTCATTTTCGTCGCACTGTTCGTCGCGATGTACGCGGTGATGCCGCACTAGCTGGCGCGACGGCGGCGGCTCTCGCTGGGACGGACGACCGTGCGCCCGTGGGCTATCAGATCGTCGCGCCGCTTGCGGGCGAATTGGGCCAGGGCGTCGACCAGGGCGCGGGGCTCGGGCTGGTCGGCCATGACGTCGACGTGCAAGCCCTGCTCCTCGCAGGTGGCGGCCGTGGCCGGGCCGATGGCCGCGATGATCGTCTGACGCGGCGGCTTGCCGGCGATGCCCACCAGGTTGCGCACGGTCGAACTGGACGTGAACACGACGGCGTCGAACAGGCCCGTCTTGATGGCGTCGCGCGTTTCGACGGGCGGGGGAGCGGCGCGCACGGCGCGGTAGGCCGTGACCTCCTCCGTCTCCCAGTCCAGCATGGCCAGCCCGTCGATGATGATTTCGAGCGAGACGTCGGCCCGCGGCAGGAACACGCGGTTGATGGCGTCGTAGCCCCGGTCGAAGGCTGGGAACTCGGCCACCAGACCGGCACACGTCTCGGTGGCGGGCACCAGGTCGGCGATGATGCCCCATTCGCCGAGCACGGCGGCCGTCAGCTCCGACATGGCCGCGATGTGCAGCCCGGAGAACGCCCGGGCGTCCAGGCCGTACTCCTCGAGTTTCTCGAGTACCGCGCGCACGGAGTTGCCGCTGGTGAAGATGATCCAGCTGTACCGGCCGTCGACCAGGCCGTGTATCGCCTTGTCCATGGCCAGGGGGTTGCGCGGCAGTTCCACCGTGATGGTCGGCACCGCGTAGCTGGACGCCCCGTAGCGGCGCAGTGTGCGGTCGATCTCGTCGGTGGCCTTGGCGGTGCGTGGCACCAGCACGTTCCAGCCGAACAGGGGCTTGGTCTCGTAGGTGTCGAGCGCCGCGTCGCGGTCGGTGATCGGGCCGAACACCACGGTGACCATGGCGTCGGCGTGCTGCCCCTGCGTCAGCGAGCGGGCCAGCAGATCCTTGACGTGCAGAGCGCGCGTGTGCTGGCGGTACGAGCCGAGCCCGAAGGTGACGATGGCGGGTGCGGAGGACTCGCGTCCAGCCCCGAGCGCCGCCTGGCCGAGAGCGGGCAATTCGGCGACGGTGGTCTCGATGATCAGTGACCCTGTTTGCGGCAGAGACTCTCCGGCTTTGAAGTGGCCGTAGACAGGGGCATCGTCCGTGACGTTCAGCCCGACGAACGTCGGCGCCGACGTCAGCGAGGCGACGGCCGGCACGATGTCGATGGGGGTGCCGGCCTCGGCCACCAGGCGGGCCTCCGGCCCGACGGCGGCGCTGGTCATCGGGTCGCCGGTCACCAGGCGCACGACCGTGCGTCCAAGCCCCGCCTCACGGGCCACCAGCGCGGCCCGGGCTTCGGTGGTGTCGTAGTCGTCCACCGTCATCATGCGGTGCTCCGGCAGCGCCAGTTCTGGTATGTCGAGCAGCGGCGCCAGCGACTGGCTGTCGAGCACAACGACGTCGGCCTCGCTCAACGCCCGGACGCCGGCCAGCGTCAGTAGGTCGGCGTTTCCGAACGGCACACCGACGTAGATGACTCGTCCGGTGACGCGCGGTGTGACGAGGCCGAGTTCATTCAGGTTGAATGAACCATCGGCCACCGCGGCCGGAGTTATGAGCCCACTCATTGCTTCCAACTCCATTCCGAGGTGAGGGTGCAGCCAACCGGCTTGACGGATCGGTCGTGCGGGGGTTCACCGTCCAGCGCGGCGACGCTGAACGCGCGTCTTCTTCAGCAACTTGCGGTGCTTCTTCTTCGCCATGCGCTTGCGACGCTTCTTGATGACAGACCCCACGTTGATCCTTTCGATGGATGCTTAACCGCCACAATTCTAGTAGCTTGCCCTAGACGTACGAAATCGCAAATCAAACACGGGTGCTGTGCCTGGAAGCCGTAGACCCCCACGCAATGTCAGGCCAGTTCCCGTGTGCGATCGACCGTCGCCTTCATGGCGGCGCTGAAGGCGGCGCGGACGCCGTGGGCCTCGAGCTCGTAGACGGCGGCGGCGGTGGTGCCGCCGGGCGAGGTCACCTGGGCGCGCAGCTCGGTGGGCGACTCGCCGGTGGCCAGCAACGCGGACGAGCCGACGAATGTCTGGGTCACCAGCTTGGCGGCGGCGTCGCGGGGCAGGCCGAGACGGACGCCGGCCTCGGTCATCGCCTCGGCCACCAGGAACAGATAGGCCGGCCCGCTGCCCGACACGGCTGTGACGGCGGGTATCAGCGACTCGTCGATTCCCACCACCTGCCCGACGGCGCCGAAGACGGCCTGGGCCGTCAGCATCTGGGCGTCCGACACGTGCGTTCCGCGCGACATGGCCGTGACGCCCTGGCGCAGCTTGGCGGGCGTGTTCGGCATGGCGCGGACGACGGCGGGCGTCGGGTTGGCAGGGGTCTGCGCCCATGCCTCGATGTCTTTCGACGCCACGCCGGCGGCCACAGAGATGATCAGCGAGCCCGAGCTGAGGCGCGGCGCCATCTTGGCCACCACGTCGCGAACCTTCGGCGGCTTGACGGCGACGATGACGACGGACGCCCCGAGTGCGGCCTGGACGGCGTCGGAAGCGGCCACCACGCCGTACTGGGCGGCGGCAG
>JGI20166J26741_11703474_pt1 | contig 10821 bp, 11 predicted proteins | sample TergutCu122P5_FD_26741 | JGI IMG/M metagenome (IMG submission 26741) | reverse complement strand
TTCCTCCAGTTCACTTTTGTCTCGCAACTTAAGTATAACTGGTTTTGACCGTTTTGGGTCGTTTTTTATTTGGGCGGGCAATTCATTTTACAACTTGCCCGTGATTCGCCGCTGGCATTTTTTCCTTGACAGTGCAATTAAATGTGCTAAAATATATATGTTAAAAAGAAACAGTATCAGGGAGCTTTTTATTGACGGCAGGAAATGCGGGAGCGTTTTCTGCTTGTTTTTTGACGGCCAAGCCAATATAAAAATAATGGGGCGCTATAGCTATAAATACAGAGATCATAAAAACCGAAAACCTCATATTCCGGTACGCACAATACGATGAGGCCGATAAGATGGATAATCTCGTCACCGCCATCGACGGCGTGGACATCTCCGTTTCAAGGGGGCAGTTTATTGCGGTCCTGGGGCGCAACGGCTCCGGCAAGAGCACGCTGGCCAAGCATTTGAACGCCCTGCTGATCCCGACGAGCGGCACGGTCTGGGTGAACGGCCTGGACACGCGCGCGGAGGAGAATACCTGGGAGATCCGCCAGAGCGCCGGCATGGTGTTCCAAAATCCGGACAACCAGATCATCGCCACGGTGGTCGAGGAGGACGTGGCCTTCGGCCCGGAAAACCTCGGCGTCCCGCCGGCTGAGATAAGGCAGAGGGTAGATTTGGCGCTGAAGAATACCGGCATGTCCAAATACGCGGAGAGCGCGCCGTCAAAGCTGTCCGGCGGGCAGAAGCAGCGCGTGGCCATAGCCGGGATACTTGCCATGCGCCCGGACTGCGTCATATTCGACGAGCCCACCGCCATGCTCGACCCCATAGGGCGGCAGGACGTCATGAACACCGTCGGCAGTCTCAATAAAGCCGAAGGCATAACGGTCATACTGATAACACATTTCATGGAAGAGGCCGTGCGGGCCGATATCGTATTCGTCATGGAGGGCGGCAGGATCGTCATGCGCGGCGCCCCGAAGGAGATTTTCAGCCGGGTGGAGCGGATGAAGGGCCTGGGGCTGGATGTGCCGCAGGCCGCCGAACTGGCGCACCGCCTGCGCGAAAACGGGCTGTCCCTGCCGGAGGGGATCATCGCGCTGGATGAGCTGGAGCGGGCGCTGATCGGTTTGCCGAGGGGAAATTGATGTGCCGGGAGGAATTATATGCCGATAGAGATCAGGAACCTCAGCTACATATACAACGCCGGAACGACCCTGGAGAAGCTCGCGCTGGACGACGTCACGCTCACCATTGAGGACGGGGATTTCGTCGGTCTGATCGGCCACACGGGGTCCGGCAAGAGCACGCTGATTCAGCATCTGAACGCCCTGCTCCGGCCAACTAGCGGCCGGGTCATTATCGACGGCGAGGACATCAACAAGGACAAAAAGAGGCTGAAGGCCGTGCGGCAAAAGGTCGGGCTGGTGTTCCAATACCCTGAGCACCAGCTTTTTGAGGTATCCGTGTTTAAGGACGTGGCTTTCGGGCCCACGGCCATGGGCCTGCCCGCGGATGAGATCGAAGCGCGGACGCGCCGCGCCCTGGAGGCCGTCTGCGTCGGCGGGGAGCTCTACAATAAGTCCCCGTTTGAGCTGTCCGGCGGGCAGAAGCGGCGCGTCGCCATAGCGGGCGTGCTGGCCATGCAGCCCAGGGTGCTGATATTGGATGAACCGACGGCCGGGCTGGACCCCGCAGGGCGCGACGAGATACTCGCCGAAATCGCGCTCATGCGCGAAAAGCTGGGTATAACCGTGATCCTCGCCTCCCACAATATGGAGGATGTCTCGAGGCTCGTCAGCACCATCGTCGTCATGCACGACGGCAAGGTGGCCCAGGTGGGCGCGCCGGCGGAGGTGTTCACACGCTTTGAAGAGCTGGAGGCCATCGGGCTGGCGGCCCCGCAGATGGCGTATCTCATGCGCGGCCTGCGGGCAAACGGCTTTGACGTGCCCGCCGATGTGTTTACGGTGGAGCGGGCGGCGGAAATATTGACGGCATACTTTATCGGTGTGAAATGATCAGAGACATAACACTGGGGCAGTTTTACCCCGCGAAATCGCCCATACACGCGCTCGACCCAAGGGTCAAACTCGCGGCCACGCTCGTCTATATAGTCATGCTGTTTCTGGTGACCGGCGCCTGGGGCTATGTCTTTGTCATAGCCTGCCTCGCCGCGGTCATTAAGGCGTCCAGGGTGCCGCCGTCCTTTATGTTCCGGGGGCTCAAATCCGTATTATTCATCATACTGTTCACCATGGTGATCAACATGTTCTTTACGGCCGGCGGGCAGACGCTGTTCGCCCTCGGCCCTGTCAGGCTGACGTCCGTCGGGCTGATAACGGCGGTCAAGATGGTGACGCGGCTCATCCTGCTCATATCGGGCACGTCGGTCCTGACGCTCACCACATCGCCCATACAGCTCACGGACGGCATAGAATTCGCGCTCAAACCGTTTAAGCGCTTCGGCGTGCCCTCCCATGAGATCGCCATGATGATGACCATCGCGCTGCGCTTTGTCCCGACCCTGTTGGAGGAGACGGACAAGATCATGAAGGCGCAGATGGCGCGCGGAGCCGATTTTGAGACCGGCAGCCTTGTAAAGCGGGCGAAGAGCCTGATACCCCTGCTTGTGCCGCTGTTCGTCTCCGCCTTCAGGCGGGCGGACGAACTGGCCATGGCCATGGAGGCGCGCTGTTATCGCGGCGACGTCAACCGCACGCGTATGAAACAGATGACCCTGGAAAGGCGCGATTTCCTGGCCGTTGGCGTGATCGCGCTGTTTATCGCCGGCATATGCGCGATAGAGTTTGTGCAGCTTCGGATGTGAACGCGGTAAATATAACGGGTAAAAACGAGACGATAAATAGCTCTAAACGGGGCAATATCAATTCCGGTGGGCAAGTATGAGAAAGTTCATTGCCGTATTACTGGCAGGTATTATGATTATGTCCGCTACGCCGGTTTATGCGCAGACAATTGACGCTTTTTTCGGGCAAATTAAGCTTGTCGCGAACGGTAATCCCATTGATCCCGGTATAGCGCAGACTTTACTGTACAATGGCAGGACCTATATACCGCTGAGCGCGGCCGCCGGCGTTCTTGGTCAGGCGGTTTCTTATGACGCCGAATCGGAAACGGTTTATATCGGAAACGTTGCCGGCGCAGAACCGCCGCCTGTATCCGGCAAAGCCACGACGACAGGGTTTGCGGATAATCTGGCTGATAAGGCCGATAACAAGAAAAAAGAAACAGTTAAAACGCCAGTATCCCCGAAGAAGATCGAAGCTGTTTTCGGGCAAAATAAACTTATGGTGAACGGAAAGCCGATTGAATCTGATACGGCACAGACCTTGCTGTATAATGATACAATCTATATACCGCTGAGGGCAGCCGTCAGCGCCCTCAATGAACAGGCGCTTTCCTATGACGCCGCGGCGAAAACGGTTTATCTCGGGGAAATACCCGTTCCCAGTATGGAGCCGCCGTCCGTATCCGTTGCAAATGATCTGCCTTATTATGGAAGCGAGGGAACTATAGGGAGCATAACAGCGATCAACACAAACGGTAAAATCGGGGTAGTTGATAAGAACGGGAAGCAGGTATTGCCCTGCCAGTTTGATTTTATTCAGCCGGTCTATCCCGCAGACAACTATATGATACTGTGTTATCACGACGCCAGCCAGGGCTTTTTAAAAGGTTGTTACTGTTATACGGCGATTGACAAGAACGGACATATCGTTATTTCAAACAGTAAAAATTTTGTTAACAATTATCTCCTGCATCCAGGTACAGATTCAAACGATACGGGTTTGGTGATTTATGATGGGAACGATACTATTATAGAAACTATGCTGGAGGCGCATATTCTTGGTGGCGGAAACGAAGTTATGCGAATAACTCCGTAGTAAAGTGAATTAAAGAGGTCTTGAAAGGGGTCTGCTTCGGACGAAGCAGACCCCTTTCAAGATGAACCGATTGTGTTTGCGCAATCCTCAACTGAGCCGGTATTTGCGCGCTTGGCGTCAATGCCGCAGCACCTCGACGCGCCCGTCCACGGCGCCCAGCACGTTGAGGCCCTTCGCCAGCAGCGATTTTACGTGTGCGGCCAGTTCCGCGCTGAACGCCTCGCCCGGCGCGACGAGTGGTATGCCCGGCGGGTATGGCGTCACAAAGCCGCCGCTTATCCTGCCGGCGCAGTATTCTATGCCGACCAGCTCGGTGCCGCGGTGCGCCTTGTCGTACGCCTCGCGCGGCGTCATGACGAGCGCCGGCGCCGTGAGCGGCGCGGCCTTTGCTTCTTCTCCGACAGATCCGGCCCGCTTCAGTTCCCGGGCCTTGCCCTCGATCTCAAGCTCCAGCTCCAGTTCAAACAGGGCGCTTTTCAAAAACCCAAACCCCTCCGCCGTGTCCGCCACGGTCGCGATCAGGATCGCGTGCCGCTCGGCGCCCATCTCGATCTGGATCCTTTTCCGGCGCATCCTTTCGTTGAACTGCGACCCGGTAAGGCCGCCGTTCAGGACAAAGACCAGCTTGGCCATGTCCATATCAAAAATCGCCGCTTGGCCGATTATGGAGCCGTCTATGAGCTTGAACGCCCTCAGAGCGCCCAGCTCTTCCCGCAGCGCGGCCAGGCGGCGGATAAAGTTCTGATAATTGCCGTATCCCTCGCACAGATCGTAACAGCGCTCCATCAACGACATGAATATGTAGGACGGGCTGCTGGTCTGAATGATGAGCAGCGCCTTTTGTATGGACCCCTCGTCCACGGAGGGGGAGACGTGAATGACGGCCGTTTGCGTCGGCGCGGGCAGCGTCTTGTGCAGGCTGTTGATCACTATATCGGCGCCAAACGCCAGCGCGTTCACCGGGAAGCCGGTGTGAAACGGAAAATGCGCCCCGTGCGCCTCGTCCACGATCAGCAGCGCCCCGTGCGCGTGCGCTATCCGCGCTATCCGGCCTATATCGCTGCAAAAGCCCTCGTATGTGGGGCTGGTCAGCAGCACGGCCCTGGCCCTGTGCTTCTCAAGCGCCGACTCCACGCTTTCCGGCGATACGCCGCCGACGATGCCGTATTCTGTTATTTCCGGGTAAATATACACGGGCGACGCGCCGGAGAGCATCAGCCCCGCGAAGGCGCTCCTGTGGCAGTTGCGGGCCAGGATCAGCTCGTCCCCGGTTGCGCACGCGGCCAGGATGGCCGCCTGCACGCCGGCCGTCGAGCCGTTCACCAGCAGGAATGAGCGCGCCGCGCCATAGATCGCGGCGGTACGCGCCTCCAATGATTTTATCACGCCGCGCGGGTCATGCAGGTTATCGGCCCCGGGCAGCTCCGTCACGTCAACATGAAGCGACAGATCCCCGAAGAATTCCGCGTTGCGTTTGTGCCCGGGCATGTGGAACGGATAGACGCCGCTTGAGGCGTAGCCGTCAAGAAAGCCGTTCAGGCTTGTGCGCGGGTCCGTTGTGCGCCCCGCCGATGCGTGTGCCGTCGATGTAGTTTCCATTGGTGACAAGTATCAGCTCCATTCGCTTTTTATATTAATCTTTATATTAATCCAGAATCAGCTCAAGCAGCTGCGGGACGTTCGCGGCCGCGTAAACGGCCATATTCTCCGGCTTTTTAAGCCCCTTGACATTGCCCTGGGGCATGACGCAGAACTTAAAGCCCATCCTCTCCGCCTCCAGCACGCGCTTCTGGGACATGGACACCGCGCGCAGTTCGCCCGTAAGCCCCACCTCGCCGAACACTATGGTGTTCGGGTTTATGGGTTTGTTCCTGTAATTGGAGGCGATGCTGGCAATTACGGCGGCATCCGCCGCGGGCTCCGTCAGCCGCATGCCGCCGGCGATGTTGACGTAACTGTCGTAGCCGCCGAGCTGCATGCCGGCGCGCTTCTCCAGCACGGCCATGAGCATGATCACCCTGTTGAAATCCAGTCCGGTGGCCATACGGCGGGGGGTGGGAAAGGAGGTGGCCGCGATCAGCGACTGGACCTCCGCCAGTATCGGGCGCGTCCCCTCCACGCTGCACGTGACCACGGAGCCGCAGACGCCCAGCGGGCGGCCCGCGAGCATATATTCGGACGGGTTGCCGATCTCTTTCAGCCCGTCGTCGTGCATTTCAAAGACGCCTATCTCGTTCGTCGCGCCGAAGCGGTTTTTTATGGCGCGGATTATGCGGTAGCTCTCGTTGCGCTCACCCTCAAAATACAGCACGGTGTCCACCATGTGTTCAAGCACGCGCGGCCCGGCGATAGCGCCGTCCTTGGTCACGTGGCCGACGATGATGACGGCGGCGCCCCCGCCCTTGCCGAGCTTCATCAGCGCGGCCGTGCACTCGCGCACCTGTGAGACGCTGCCGGGCGCGCTGGCGAGCTCCTCCCGGAACATCGTCTGAATGGAATCTATGACGAGGACGTCGAAGCCCGATCCGGGCTTTTTTGAGCGCATGGCCTGCTCTATCACGCCCATATTGGTCTCGGCGAGCAGGTAAAGATTGGGGGTGCGGACGCCCAGGCGCTCGGCCCGCAGCTTGATTTGCCGCGCGGATTCCTCGCCGGAGACGTACAGGATGGAGCGCCCCACCGCCCCGATATTGCGGCATATCTGCAAGATGAGCGTTGACTTGCCGATGCCCGGGTCCCCGCCCACGAGCGTCAGTGAGCCCTCCACAATACCGCCGGAAAGCACCCTGTCCAGTTCCGCTATGCCCGTGGGGAAGCGGGTCTCCTCCGGACGGTCCACCATATTTATAGGCGTTATCCTGATACTGCCGGCGGCGGCCGGGCCGGGCCGGGCGCTCACGGCGGGCTCCTCGTTGAGGGAATTGAACGTGCCGCAGGACGGGCAGCGCCCGAGCCAGCGCGAGAACTGATCGCCGCATTGCGAGCACGTGTAGACGCTGGTGGGTTTTGCCATAAGCACCACTATTCCTCGCGATTGTTTCGCGCAACAATTGCTTCACACAGTTAAAGGGCGTGCCAAAACCACGCGGCACGCGCTTTAAATAACGTGGGTCCGGCGCGATGGAGCTGCGCCGAACTTTTGATTTTAAAAGGTATACGCGCGTTCAAATAACGAACGCACGGCCCTTTTCATTTATAAGTCTTTTCTATGGAAATAATAACGGGCTCCTTTGAGAGTTCCGCGGAAAAACTGACCTTTCCCGACAGGTTTGACTTTGTGACGCCGACGCCCGCCCCGCCGATGTCTATCCGGTATTCCGTCTCGGCCTCAAGCCCCAGCGTTATCTGGGTGTCCCCGGAGCCTTCGGCCGAAAACCGGGCAGAGCGCTCCGTGAGCACAAAATCGCGCACAGCGGACCCAGGCACGGACTCATAGAGCAGATTCCCGTTTTTTTCCAGCCTGGTCACCTTGTTGTGGGTCTTGATTTTATAGATATCGCCGACGACCTCAAAACCATCGGCTTTCCGCTTCTCCTCGGTCTCGTAATTCCCGAAGCTGATCGCGCTCCCGGCGTTGCTGATCACGTCGCGTTCCGGCGCCATATCCAACCCCCCTTTTTATAGCTGATCAAATTTGGAAGTAACTCTCCGGCTAGATTCATGAAAACGGTTCGCTCACCATAACGAATCCAGCCTCCGAGTTACAAATTAAGTTGATCAGCTATATCTGATATTCTTGACATTCGACGACATTATAACACGGCTTTTTACAATACGCAATTAATTTTTCACGGCATGCGGCATGTCCCGTACGCCCCGCGCGAACCCGCGGCGGACGCCCCTTAAGGCTGTTTCTTTACTGTCCGCCGCCGGCGCGCTCATAGCCAATGGCGCATCTATAATCCTGGGTCATTTGATAATCGGCGGCGCGCACAAATGGCGCGACTACCGAAAGCACCATCGCGGCCACTACGACGACCGCGACGACCGTTATGATGAGGCGTTTGCCGCGCCGTTTGCGCTCCAGCGATGTCAGGCCGCCCCCGCCCTTGCGCTGATATGTTTTTTTACTGGACAAAAGCACACCTCCTTAAACTTGGACCATTATAACATACCCGCGTCGATATTACAATATATGCGGTAAATCTATGCGGACGCCCTATGCGGGACGCGCGGAGAATTTTCGCGGGGTTTTGAAAATGTAACAGTCCTGTAATTGTATTTCGTGCGAATTTATGCGATAATTTTAATATACTTAATTGTAGTAGGTTTTATTATGAGCGGAAGGGGGTCCTGACTGTGAAATTCTTTAACCCGCTACTGGCGGTGGTGCTGTCGCTGGCGATTGTTTTTGCGCTGCCGGCGCCGCAGGCCCTGGCTTCGTCCTTCGCTGTGCCAATTTTTAATACCCCCGCGCGCTTCCTGGCTTTGGACAGCGTGGTGTTTCAAAAGACGTCCTATCCCAACCATGACAGCAACCTTGACGTATCGGGCAGTTATCCCGTGGTAAGCGGTATACCTGACGCCGGTTTCCAGGCCGCCGTGAACAAGCGCATAAAGGACGCGTACCAGGGCGAGATCGATGCGGCCCGCTTGAGCAGGGCGCTCTCGCTCAGTTTTTATTACGAAGTCAAACCGTATGATCCGTATTATTCCGTGGTCTTTTACTTTATGATCGTGGGTTCTTCGGCCAAGAACAAGGTTGATTGCGTCGTCTTTGACATACAGCGCGGCGATTTCGCGACGATAAATGACTGTCTGGGCCCGAACGGCGTTCAGATCGTCAATTACGCCATAGCGAAAGCCATATTGTCCAATCCCGACAAATACAATCTGGATTCTGCCGTTATCGACAACTCCCAGACATTTTATATCGACAGCGGCGAGGTCCATATACCGTTTGCCAATTTTGAATTTGTCGTGGATATCGCCTCCGTGACGAGTTACACCCTGAAGAGCGGCTCATACTCCGTCAAGAACAGCTATTCGATAAACATGGTGCCGCTGCGGGAGGTGTGCGAGGGGTTAAATTACAGCGTCGGATGGAACATATCCGAAAAATCGGCCGAAGTTGCCAAGGAAGGCTTTTCCTCCAAATTGACCATAGACAAAAATGCCTACACAAAAAGCCGCAGCGAGACAAAGCTGGAGTGCCCGCCGGAATTGACAGAGGGGCAGACCTTCGTGCCGATATCCTACTTTGAGGAGGTCCTCGGGGCTTTTTACACCGTCAGCGACGACGGCAGCATAACATTCTCGGTCTACGAGCCGGCCGATTGATCTTATTTTAACGTGGGTCCGATTGTTCGCTTACAATACAACCGGCTAAAGCCGGAAGACTTAGTACCGCCTGAAAGGCGGAAGAAATGGCTGACCGCGCGCCCGCAAAGCTGTAATTATAGGACGCTTTAATTCAGGGGCGGACAGCTCGTCCGCCCCTACGGAATACGAAAGCTCGGCTTTGCTGATTTTGCTAAAGAAAATCGGTCGAACCAGCCGCGCAAGCGGCTAAAATCGCGTAGCGATTTTCACATTATTTTATAATTGATATTACTTTAATAATGAGGGTGCATTATGGACGTCGCCAGCTTCACAATAGATCACAACAGGTTAAAGAGGGGCATTTATGTCTCCCGCAGGGACTTTGTGGGGGAACACTGCGTCACGACGTTTGACATACGCATTAAGGAGCCCAACAGGGAGCCCGTTATCGATAACCCCGCCCTACACAGCATCGAACACCTCATGGCGGTATATCTGCGCGGCCCGGAATCGGGTTTCGCGGATCAGTTGATATACGTCGGGCCCATGGGATGCCGCACCGGCATGTACATGGTGGTCAAAGGCAGCCCGGACAGCCTTGACGTATTGCCGCTGATGCGGCGGACATTTGAGTTTATCGCGGGCTTTGATGGCAAAATACCGGCCGCCAGTGCGGACCAGTGCGGCAATTACCTTGAGCACAACGCCGCGATGGCGGCCTTTGAAGCCAGGATCTTTCTAAAGGAGGTGCTTGAAAACTTCAAAGAGGAAAACGCGGCGTACGTTTATCTTTGACGGATGTAACGGATGAATTATATGAGGCCTTTGGGGCATGATAAAGGGAGGCGGTTTCGGCGGTATAATAAGGTCATAACAAGGCGAATCGATAATTGATAATCGTAATTGATAATTTTCTTAACGGCTTGACAAATTTAATGATACGTGCTATGATTTTTTTGTCAAATTTTCAATGCGTCGTTCAGTCAATCATTCAGTTTATTATTAACCTAGGTTTGTGAATGTCAATGGGCAGTCGCCAAGTGGTAAGGCATTGGACTCTGACTCCAACATTCGGGGGTTCGAATCCCTCCTGCCTAGTAAAATCAAGGCTTCCAGAAAACCTTTGGAAGCCTTGATTTATTTTTTCCCGCTTTTTTCCCGCTTTAGGAATTTTTTGCGATGAATGCAAGAGCTTCTAGCTGTTTTTCGTCGCAGTTACTTGCAACAATAATTGACTTAAGATCGGCGATATAAAGCACACTTTTTTCAAACGGGTACGCCAACCTTATCACCCTCACCCCTTTCTTCCCGCATACCTTCTCCAATTCCGCTATATAGTCCGTTTCAAGAGAGCCACGATTATACATTTTGTAAATCGCCCCCCCGACTTTTACACTTTGTATCCTTACCGACGTTCATATGTGTACCCCCATTCGTTAGCCTAATCTGATAAACGCCGTACGGTATTTCAGCAGTCTAGCCCATGAGCTATCCCTTCTCCCTTATAGTCAGCAAAGCCCCCCGCAGATGGAGGGCAATAGAGTGTCGTGGGTTGGTAATTGCATATGTCGGCCCGATTAAACACCCCGGGCCGGAGTGATTAGACACTCGCGTCGCTGAAATTAGACACCTCCATCGGCGAAATTAGACACCCGCGTCG
>JGI20166J26741_11703363_pt1 | contig 10821 bp, 4 predicted proteins | sample TergutCu122P5_FD_26741 | JGI IMG/M metagenome (IMG submission 26741) | reverse complement strand
GCATCCTGCAAACCGGACACATAACCCTCAGCTCCACACCAGACCAGCAACTTGAAAACCACAGCACGAAATATCACAGGCAGCAACCACTGCATAATACATTTGAGCTCCTGATGATGGACATAGTGGTGCCCGAAACATGTTGAGGAAGCAATAAGATCTGCAATAAAAACCTCTGTTGCATCTAGTTGGCATTTTTATTTCCACTTTGTACTCTTTTAGTCGCAAAGGTCTCTAAGGAAAACAGAAGCTTTCAGTTGCTTTGAAATTATTTTTGCTGACTTGTCCCTGTGGTTAAGCCCGAGTAATTCTCTGTTAAATTTCACGCCTTCGAATAAAGTTAATTTCTGTCAAAATCTTGAAAGTTTTCTCAATTTTTTTATTGTGGCGTAATTTATATGAATTTTAGAGGGATAGATTTATCAATAAAATTTACTTCTTCACGGACTCTCTTTGTTCAGATACAGTTTAACGCAGTTATAAAGACATCCATTACAGCCGTACCTCGTCTAAAGCGTCAGATATTCCGTGGTACCAATTAATTCTTCACTGTTAACCGTTACATTTTTCTTCTCATTTATAACATCACCCGTTGATAACGACACAAACTATTCAGTCCCTTTCGTGACGTTATAACAAAGTTAGACTCTACAATATATAGGAAAAGCGAAATTAATGACCATTGTGTTAGACCTCAATTTCTCATGCCAATGTATACGAGTCTGACGGTCTTCTGATATGTGACGTCACATAAGTAGGTAGAAACCCTGCAGATATAGCGGTAGGGTGTTCCAAAAATTGTATGCATACCCACAAAAGTTTATGGTGAGATGTTCCAGATGAGCTTAAACATTACAAAGCTAAATAAAACGCTTACTCGTGCCTGAATTATTTCAATACTGAATGAAGTAGAAAAGTTGTATGATGACGAATGAGGTGCTATGGTGATCATCGATAAAAAAGAAGGGATTCCAAAGCCGGGTTCCTTAAGGTATTTGTACGTACCACCCCAGAATTAACGTGTGTGTGCTCGGAAAAATAAACAAGAAGGTTCTCAGTTGAAAACACAACAGTTTCGTCCTGAACTTCTATTCATGTTTCTCCAGCCCTGTTACAATTTATGTAAGGGGTACATCTTATACAGGGTGTTTCACGACTTGTGGACTTTACTGCAGGAGGTGATTTCCTAGGTCTTTGTGATCAAAAAAGTTCATATAAACATATGTCCGAATTTGGACTTTTACGGAGTAATGACCGCTTGAAACTTAGAAGAGAAAGTAACGATTATTGACAATAAACGGAACAAAATAATAAACCAGCATAATACATGATACATTTAAAGTATAAATTTAAAGTTAAGTTCGTGAAATTACCTTTAATTTGAATTGATCTGTGATTAAAGCTGGTTTTCGAAAATGCCACCGTCGACCGCAACACAGACTGCCGCTCGGTTGTGAACTGGCAGAGTTGCTCGTTGTGGCTTCCGCAAACAATAAGCCACCAAGTTGAGTACATCACCCGCCAGTTGGTTCCGTAAGACGCGGTTCACACTCGGGCGTGTAAGGGAATTAAAAAATGCCCATACCTTTGTTACCGTCCACAATCGGACACATGTTTACATGAACTTTTCTGATCACAAATACCTAGGAAATCACCCCCTGCAATAATGTCCACAAGTCATGAAACACCCTGTATAAATCAGCAATTACAATAATGTTTCACTTACAGTTTTTACATCATTTTTCGCAACTGTCTTTATAGGAGTCTGATTTAAATTCTTCGAAGCTAGAGGACTGGCATTAGGGCTGCCTATTATCGTTGGTCTTCTTCTGGAGGTAGAGCGTCAGTCTTTCTTAACCTTTGATGCTACAAGACACTTTCGATTATCCACACGATCTCGTTGCTTTCCTCTCGCCTGTAGAGTCCCGGATACACACTTGCTAGGAGACTGCATGGTCCTTGGGTTTAATCGAGACGCACAGAGGAAGAAAAATTTGCAGACCCAACAGTAGTTTAATCTGGATTCTCTAATCGTGCAGGCCATTGGCCAGCAATATTCTAACTCAAATTTTCTTGTAGGCAGATTTCATCCTGTCATAGGCCACGAAGGCCCTTAGGGAGAGAAGAGCTATAGCTCTAATCTATTTTTGACCTCGGCACTAAAAGGTGTTGAGGGGACAGCGTCACGCCCCGGCCACACTTTACCCCCAGGAAAGACCCGGTACCAATTGTACAGGAGGCTGGGTGGCCCTCAGGGCCGGTCTGGACAGGTGCGGAAAATCTCGCCCACACCGGGATTCGATTCCCGGACCGTCCAGCCCGTAGGCAGTCGCTATACCGACTAAGCTACCCGGTCCACACAAATTCTTCTAATAGTAATGATAATTTACTTTTCCACAAACAGTCACAATTTTATGATTTCGTGATTCACAGTACAAATATTTATATCGGAATGGAATAAGTGTTTTGTTTTTTGTGTTTTGTAGGTTTGTTTCTGGTTATGTGTGGTTTTATAGACAGTTCCGTTCCTTATCGCTGCTGGTGTAAGAGTCCTCTTGAAATGGACACAGGGGACATTCGAAAGAAGACCCCCCCCCCACCCGTTCAACATGATGTTACTTTAAGGACATTCTATGTTCATTCGTTTGTTATCTGTCAGGGAATTTTAGTCGTCAGTGTGACCTGGTCATACAACATCTGAACTGACCGCAGTTACACGTGCAATCAGAAAAATATCAATTTTCTGCATTAAATAATCTGCAAGCATTTTAATTTACTTGGGACGTAGGGAGTGACAAGTAGCATTACACTGCTTTATAACACGTGCATAGATTTTTTACTTCATTTCCTGATGACATACGTAAATAAGTTTTATACATTTCTTCTATCCGTTTTCTTCCTGATCATGGCACAGAAAATTCTGAAAATGCAGGAGTTAACAATAATATATAATGGTAATTTATGCAAACTGACTCTTAAGCGCATTTGTTTGGATTCATTATTAATAACTTTTTGCCACAGTTCAGGGCAAACCGCACTGCTTTGATCTGAATAAAGCTTGTATTTCTGTTTCACGTATTAATAGGCCCATATTACTGAAAATTTGGTATAAAGTCGAGAGTTTTTATATTGTGAGGTACTGGGTCTTATAACCACGTATCTGTAAAACAAAACAAAAAAAAATGTTGGTTTTTTTAAATCGTGAATTCATAGTCATATGTGATATAATTTCACAAGCGAATTCTTAATTATACAATCAACGGTAAATCAATTATTTACTTACTTTAACGTATGCATATATATAGCGTGGAGGACATTATTTCTTCGATATTTATTCAAATGATCGAAAATTATATTCTAGTTGTAACTATCAAACTCGCATTAAAGGCGAGAATGTTTTAAAAAGAAATGAAAAGGAATAAAAACCATAATTTTTCTAGACCTCTTCGTAGTTTCGTTCTTAATGAGGTGCCAGGAAGTTTACTTAGAATTTGGGCCAGACACCTCTTTGGAGGAGGAATATGCATTGCGTGTTTACTGCCACGTATCTGTAACTGCTCAACCTGACACTGTAAAATACACGCAGAAGAAGGATATTTTAATTCTAACATTCCTTCCATCTCGTTTTATATGTCAGCTGAAAAAATAATTTTAAGTCTTTTGGCGAATAGAAAGTTATTTCATGCGTATTTAGAACCACAAGGCAGGTTATCTTTGTGATTGGAGAGGTTTCTAACGCATGAGTAATTCAAGGATTGTGCGCTAATGATGTCTGCGCTTATTATCGAACATGTTACTTTCTCAGGTGTTGCATGGAAGAAAATCGATGACACTTCGAAACACATTTTCAAGTTCCTGCTAAAGTGATTGTTCGTATAATAACGCTAACTTACAATACATATTTCAGACTTTCCACAATCAAGTACCTCAGCACCTACTGGGAAAATAAATAGAAATATTCTACTTTAAGAATGTTAGCTTGCAAGGCTGTTGTTATAATGAGTTCTTGCTCTCTAATAATAATACCAGTAATAACGATAATACATTTTTAAATCCATGTCTTACTCATGAGAAATGCAGTTCACAGAGTTTACTGTAAAGAATAAATTCATAATAATGACAAGACCCAGCGAGATACAAATAAGAGTTTCAAAAGAGGAAATAAGAAAATCAAAAGTTTCAATAGCAGGCGCTGCATTCCTAAGAAAAGCGGAGATTATTTCAATCCACTGTGACTGCAGATGAAAATATGGGGGTACCTAAATTAATGATAAATTAATGTTGATTGGATGGCAGAAAATCTCAGAGGAGACATTTTAAAATTATTGTTCCAGGGGAGGACGAATAAAAATATAGGGAGACGAAAGGATTTTTACTGGGAATGGAGAAGGTCTTTGTTCTTCAACTTTGGAGGTGATCATGACTGTGTGAGAATCACATACTGACTCTGTATATAAAAATCATATGAATGAAAATTGGGGTATTTTCATGGTTTTAATTGCGGCATCTCTCCTTTATGTAAACTCAAAATAAATTAGAGAATTAAAAGGGCATGTTGAGCCGGGATCTCTCTACAGATATAGGGACACGCTGCGTGTGGATGTACAGAATTGATGACATAAAACTCGGAGTTCGAAACTAAGGACATGAGCACCCTGAAAGCGTGGTGTCTGGAGGTTAGGGTGGTAGCAGGTGCATGGAGGGCATGAAAACCACATGAGCGCTAATAGCCAATTACCTTACGCTATGGGCTCTAAAGTGTTTGTTGCACAATTTTATTGCGTCTAGTCAAAAATTATTCGTTTGTATTTCATTAAATACCTTACTTTGTTAGAATGAAACATGCTTCAAGTCAAAGTTGGAATCCTATGAGTAAAGTTGTGTGTATGTGTGTGTATATATATACACGCACACACACGCGCGCGCACGCACACGCGCACGCACACACAAGCACACACACGCACGCACGCACACACACAAACACACACACACTTTTGATGCTGCTTGTGGAACATCGATTATTTAAATTCGAGCTTATATTTAACCTTTCAGAGCCCGAAGGTAATTATATGCAAAACACGGTGCAAAATTTAAAGACTCCATATTTTGAAAACAGAGTGTCTGCGTATATCGTGCTATTCTAAATATGTATAAGAACACAGACCACTTGCCTAAAGTAAGGTTTATGTGTTATGACTTCGTGGCTTATATTTGAGGAATTAGCATAAACTGAGCGGAATATTCGGCGTAGGTCAGTCAGTGACAAGCGACTGGTCGCTAGCTGGGAGACGTGTTTGATACCCAACATGGCAAGAATTTCCTTTTGTTGTCACGTGCAGACCTGTAGGGCCACACTCACACAGGACGCAACTTGCAATTCCGAAAGAAATTCGGTGATTATGCGGTAGATACGACGCGATAGAGGCGAGCCACTCAGAAGATACGCACTGCTTCAGTGTGAACATAGTATCAGACGAAGAGGAGATAGTTGTTATCTGGTGGATGACAAGAAGATCGAAAAAGGTGGCAAAACGAAGGAAGTGCTGGGTTTACCTTTACTTCAACAGAAGTGGTGAAATTGTCAGAGTTGCAATGAGAGAACTGGAATAGAACCGTGAAAGCTATACATCATTTTATACTGGACGGCGCAATGAAGTTCAAATTTTTGTTCTTGCTTGAATAAATAGGATCTCGCCCGTCACAGAAGACCAAGTCTTCCCCAACACGTTTCACAAGTTTAAAATCTGCTTCCTCCCTCGTGTTTACATCAACTAGTAAAACATTTTAAAGACCGTCGTATTTTCTCCTTTTGTAGCAATATGTTTACGATTTACCGACAGACACATCATGCTGCGTCTTCAAAATAGCGTATCGATCCGTCGTAAACATGTCGTTATCGTGTCGTTTTCACTGGCGAGATCCCAATCGAAAAGTAAAGTTGAGTCGTATCGTCAGCTAATCCTGTTGTCGTCTTATCGCCGTCGTATCTTAAGTAGCGTCCAGTGTGGGAACTCCCTCGAGAATTCTAGCCAGACCCTTGTGAGGGGTGCGCACAATAAGGTTTACTTATGCTGAAGAGGTTAGGCATTGAAAATAGGCACTATTTAGTACAGAGTTCATGTAGCTTTACTTCCAGTCCGCCATGCGTCTTCATTGCCTGTGTGACTTTGCATTTACGATGGACGCCCAGGTTGGTGTGTCGGTAAAGCGGTGTTAGAAGTGTACATTCTGTTATGGATATAAATTTGAGTGATCAGTGTTTGATTTTACACCAGAGTAGTAAAGCATTTGAAATCTTATACTCGTGTTACGACAACTACTCTTGAGAATACAGAAAATGTTTATTTCTCAGAAGCATTTGAAGGAGTTTTTTTGTAAAAAAAAGTACTATCTATATGTGATAATGTATTGGTGTCATTCCACGTGCGTTCAATTTGACTGCGAACAACGAGGTATGTGCGTCAAAGTAACTGATTTCAAACATTAGTTTTATGTGATGTGAAGTTAAAGTTGCATGAAACTGACGCTTTGATTCCAGATGTGAAAATACTGCAAAGAGTATACAGCGTAACAAAAAAGGTTCTTAATGTGAAACATATCCATGCGGTTTATGATACACGTCTGCATGTAATTACATTACGCCCATAAGATAATCACGAACTTTCCTACTCCAGTGTTCACGAAATTTGCAAACATTCCACAGCGTTATATGAAAATCTCTTTCAATTTTTTTGGTCCAGATTAGACAATATTATTAAAAGTAAAGTTAAAGGTAAAGGTAAATTTTACCGTAGAAGAGGCTACGAAGGCCCTGTGGGGTAGTAACCTCGGCGCTAGATTCGGGTGGGTGGTCAACGTCACGCCCCGGTCGCTTTACCCCCGGGAAAGACCCGGTACCCATTATATAGGAGTCTGGGTGGGCCTCAGGGCCGGTCTGGACAGGTGCGGAAAATCTCGCCCCCACCGGGATTCGATCTCCGGACCGTTCAGCCCGTAGGCAGTCGCTATACCGACTGAGCTATCATGGACCACATATTATTACAGGTACGAGTAGGAATTTTGTAAACCCCTAAGAAATATATCCAGTTTTTTTTTTTACTAAATTTGAAGTCACTGTATAAGTGGAAATAAAATGCCAACTAGATGCAACAGAGGTTTTTATTGCAGAACTTATTGCTTGCTCAACATGTTTCGGGCACCAGTATGCCCATCATCAGGAGCTCAAAAGTATTAGCAACTTGAAAACCACAGCACGAAATACCACAAGCAGCAACCACTGTATAATACTCTTGAGCTTCTGATGATGGGCATAATAGTGCCCGAAACGTGTTGAGCAAGCAATAAGATCTGCAATAAAAACCTCTGTTACATCTAGTTGGCATTTTATTTTCACATATTAACGAAGATGCACGGTCAAAATCACACCATATTCACTGTATAAGTGTTTGTGGACATCTCATTTAAGGAATTTCTTTTTCAAAATGAGATGAAAATGTAGAATACACGTATTTCGGCAAAACTATTTTACGCCCTTCGGTGAAAATTGGCTTTCGCTGTACCGACTTTCACGAAATTAAGAATTGTTGAACAAATTTACTTGGGGGTTTCCTTTACCGAATTTTGTCCAGATAGGTTAGGAAAAGTGAAAGTACGGGTAAACATTTATGTACGCCCCGTTAGTACAGAATGACTGCCAATTATTCCATTGTCATGAAAATATTGATTTCTCGATGATTTTTAAAGAAACTACCACTCGGACGTTTTATGAATATCGGACGGATAGATTAGATGTTGGTTCTACGTCACGGAAGCCGAAGGACGCGATCTCTACAAAAGTTTTTTATTTTTTTACTTTGTAAAGAGCACCTAAAGAGACAACCAAACAAGCGATTGTTTCATGCAACTATAGTCTGAAATTCTGCTTAGCTGATTGCTTTAAACCAACTTCTTTTGTACGCGCGTCGCCTGAGGCAGTCAAAATCCAGCAGTAAAATTCAGTTTTTTTCCCCCCACACAGTTCACATCTAAATAAACTGGCAGTTTGTTGGCCAAGACAATTTGTTGAATTTACATGGTACACTCATAGGAGATTTAAGCATCTCTATGCCCAGTGCTAAAATAAATTTGAGGCCCTACCTATGTATACTGCGGGACTAAAAATGAAAGTAACACAATAAAGAGTTTAGATACGGAATATTTTTGAAAGAAAGTGTGAAATACAACCAGCCTTTTCCTTTGCAGCCACATACATTGCGACCACTTAAAACGGTCCCAGAGTGTCCGGCCTTGAAAAAGTGTTATGAAATATTTTCTCCAGCTAGCGTCCAATTTACTATGTTGTGTTCAAATTCTACTCTTTATACCGGGCACTAAAGATAAGCTTCTTTCATGACGGTGACGAGGTCCAATCTCCGCTTATGGTCAGGTTATTCAGAATAACAGTGGCTTTCCTGTGCTGTCTGTTGTACAGCACTCAGCTTCAACGCATATTCCTCGAGCCTAATTTTTCTTTACCTCTTTAGGGACAAAGATTGATCTTATATATATATATATATATATATATATATATATATATATATAATTCTTCAGAAAATTTTAAGAGTGAGCTTTTGTAACAGAAATAAAGAAACGAATTTATATATGAATATGTCATGAAATGAGTGTTTATTTAGATTACGTTCAGCAATAAATACCTTAACTATGAGATATTTTACATGCGATTGACATAACACAACTAAGAAACACGTTTACAGTTAATAACTGTAGAGTCCTCGTTGTGTATCAAGTTACAGCTCATAAAAATTACCCCAAAATGCCTCCACTTGAATCGTTGCACACTTGGCCACGTCCGATGTTGGATTGTGGCGGGTTGGTTGTGAATGATTTGACAAGCATAACAAATGCGTTGGTGAAGAGTGTCTTCATTTTCATTTGGAGATCAATGTAATACGGTTTTTGAGTGTCAGCGTAGATAAATATCTGAAGAACTGAAGTCAACGCTTTGTTTGTCTGTACCTCGAAAAATGTTGACGGATAAACATTTATAAAATTTTGTTTTCTGTTTGGTGTGGAGAACATTCTTCTGCATTTTTTCCAAACATATTAGAGACGTTCTCTCTCTCTCTCTCTCTCTCTCTCTCTATATATATATATATATATATATATTCGTTCCATACCGCACTTTCTCTCTCGGTTATAAAATTCGGTCATTTAATGCTGTACAGGGGTGCTGATCAGTCCTTAGCCCGACCAGGAGGAAACAAGCTACAGCGACAGAAGATCTCGAGTTTCATACAGGGTGAGCCAAGAGTAGGTACACAGTAATTATTTGTTTTTTTACAGGTATTGTGAATGATGGCAGGGAACTTAAGTATAGAACAAAGAAAGTGGATTTTGAAGCAGTATTGGAAAACTGAAAATGCCGAGCGTGTACGTGCAGCATGGGTAGAAGCGTTTAATATTCCCCCACCAACACGTCTGACAATTTATCGCATCAGATACAAGTTTGATGCAACGGGTTCAGTGGCTAATGCACCAAAATCTGGACGTCCTAGGACGTCTGTGACGGAGGGAAATGAGATGAGAGTCGCTATGACATTTGTTAACAGTCCAAAATAGTCTACACGACGTGCGGCTCAGGAAATATCCTTGCCGAGAACGTCATTGTGACGCTTAATGCGTAAACTTAATGTGAAGTCGTACCGCCCAATACTGTTACATGGTCTTCTGGAGGACGACCCAGACCGGCGGTTGCAATTCTGTGAAATCATGCGTAACCAAATTTCTGACGAAAGAGACCTACTTGATAAGATCATCTGGTCAGACGAGGCCTGTTTCAAGTTGTCAGGCCACGTGAACATGCATAACTGTGTTTGTTGGGCAGATGAAAATTCCCATTTAACTGTTCGATCTCAATTAAACCAGCCAGGCGTCACAGTATGGGGTGCACTCCAGTGAAGGTGTTGTAGGACCAATTTTCTTTGATGGAATTGTTGATGGTATCAATTACTTAAACATGTTACGCGACGTGGTAGTGCCACAACTCAGAACCAGGGCTAACTTCGCTGAGTTGTACTTCCAGCAAGATGGGGCAACTCCTCATTATGCGTTGTTAGTAAGGAACTACCTTGACAACATGTTCCCACTGCATTGGAGCGGACGACGAGGCAGCATTGACTGGCCGCCACGTTCACCCGACCTTACCTCAATGGACTTTTTTTTTGGGGGGGGGCCTAGTGAAAAATAAAGTTTATGAGAGAAAGCCTCAAACAGTGGACGAAATGAAAGAGTTCATAACAGATGCATTTATGGATATTGATTGAGACCGCAAGTTGTGTCGAACTGTATGTCAAAGTGTTTCGGATAGGTTGGATGCATGTTGTAACGTTGATGGAGGACATTTCGAGCACTTAAGAGATTAAACAGTGTTAAACAACTAAACAACTAAGTAGCACAATGTTAAACAACTTAACTTAAATGTTAAACTAACTAAATGTCAATATTCGAGAAGAACCATCAATACTATACTGTATACTATATAATATATATTATATACTATATACAGTATACCTACTTTTGGCCCACCTTTTATATCTTATTTATAAACATAATTGGAGGAATAGTAGTACTATTTATATATACAGGGTGTTCACAAATGAATGATGCAGTTTCAAAAGTTAACAAGAAACCTCAAAACGGAGCACACAGAAAGCCTTCTTCTACTGCGGCGCCATCTTGGAAACTGACCCCGCGGCCCCGCAGTAAGCATGAAAAGCGAACTGCTGGTAGCGCATGCGAAACTGGGACAGTTGCCGCTGCTGA
>JGI20166J26741_11703251_pt1 | contig 10821 bp, 6 predicted proteins | sample TergutCu122P5_FD_26741 | JGI IMG/M metagenome (IMG submission 26741) | reverse complement strand
CTGTTTACAGAGAGTGACGATACCAGAGGCTGTAGTAATACAATTTGTCCTCCTGAGGATGAGCAAGGTGCTGCTCGAAACATGTTGAGGATCGTAATGTGACACACATATTGTTGAAGAATAAAGGAACTGTGCATTAAGTTGGTAATTTGAAAAAGTCTATATTATGATGCACGGTCAGAAAAACATCAAATCCGTGCTGTACGTTTATGCACATCCCTTGCATATTGCTCTGCACAAAAATATCAATTTATTTAAGCCTCCAGCATTATTTACTTTCTATTCAATAACACTGTCATATTATTTAATACTTCACAGGTCAGCGGTTAATATGTGTGTTGTATGTTCTACTGTCATATAACATGACATTTCGTCTGACGAGTCTGAGGAGTGTGCATGTTTCGGAGAACAAACAGCGACATGTGCCTAAAGAGCATTAACCGACTGGTTTTGTAATAAGCAGCATTTTCTGTGAGAGAGAAACTGGCCTTTTATTACTGTTTAAACAGATTTGCATACAAAGAGTTAACGCATCGCCTACTGATTGTCAAGCTACATTCAGACGGTATTATCTTGTACATGAATAACTGCCATGATAATATTATTATATTTAATACGTCCTGTTAACTGCCGTGCCTCGTCTTGACTCTACAAATCCTGCGAGCACAGTTGTATATGCTGACAAACACATGTATTCACTGTTTTCAGAATTTTCACTTCTGTTTTAACGTAAGTTGAGATTTAAAATCCAGAAACGTATTTTACAGCCATTGTAATCGGTTATTAAATTTAATACGCAGGATAAACCTCACTTTCTAAGACCACTTCATTCCTGTGTGCCCTTCTCTGCACAATGCCAGAACAGACAGACAATCCAACATTTGCTGTCAAATTTAAAAGTGCAGCAAACATAAGCAAACACTTGGTTCAGAATTTTATATTTCTCCGCGTTTCGTCTAAATACCTAACCATTAAAATATACAAAACCGTGTGAAACTTGGTCTGTATCTTAACGGAACAACATAAATACGGATACACACATCTGCGACTTGCTGAAGAGAATATTTGGACTAAAGAAGACGTAAGCCACAAATATTAAATAGGCCTAATTGGAAAAATTATGTTACAAGTACACACGTTAAGTAAAGTATAAGAATGGCAAGCACTGTGGGAATTTAAAATGCATAGAGTAGGCCACACTGGCCAGAAAACTTCGAGGAAAGAGACTGCTCGAAAGATATGCGTACTTTGGAACATAATGCCAAACTGAATATCAGAGAAATAGAATGTCAGGATGTGTAATGTGTGAAATTTTCTGATGACGGGGTTAAATTTTGATGCTTTGTGAACTTAGTAACAAAATGCCGGGTTCCATACAAATTGTCAGTTCCTTAACCTTTTAAAGCCGGCTCGTTACGTGATGCACCAACACGTCTAACATTCAACAACTGTACGCTCTGCCCACACTGAATTTATGTGTTTTGTATTTATCTGAGAACAAACAGCGACTTGTGCTACTTAAGCACAAACTGATTGGTTTTTATAACCGAGATGAAAAGTGTTTACAGCGCGGTACGGACTGGGTCTTTAAATAAAGCGGTCTGCGCTTTGTCTTTAAAGGGTTAACCATGAATGAAGGGTTCGTTTTCAGGGCATACCAATGAGTCTGTCAGTTAAGAAAATTATTACTGAGGTTAAGAATACCTTGAGCTATACCTACACTCCCACATATCCTCAAGACATGGTGCTTAATTAGCCCTTTAAATCTCAGTGGTTACCATGTGTACCGCCAGGTTTAACATTCAGAAATTCTACGTTCTGCCAACACAACGTATTTACGTTTTGTATGAATCTCTAAAAAAACAGCTATTATTTCTCTATACAACATTAACTGAATATTTTTTTATATAAGAGACTGTGTATGTGTGTGTGTGTGTGTGTGTGTGTATGTGTGTGTCTGTCTGTCTGTCTGTCGCCTGCGCGGTCGGAACTGAAACTTTAACTATAATTCAGGATAATCTGAGGCCCGGGGTTGATTCAAGGTGGTGAGCAAAGTGGCAATGGAACAGGTTTTCCTCCGAGTATTTAGGTTTTCCTCTGTGTACATATATCATTCCATCAATGCCCCCACTCACCTTCATCTACACGTCGCTCTAACCAGAAGGACAAATGGGCGACGCTTCGGAACCTTCCAAAAAGCATCGCCCTTCCGGAAATCGGGGAGCATTTGGACAGAAAACTACTTTTATACAAATGTAAAGATTAATGTACATACAGAACTACAATTTTGCCTGTTGTTTTTATGGGTGTGGAACTTTGTCGCTCACGAGGGAGGAACATAAGCTGCGTTGTTCGAGAAGTGGGTGCTGAGAAGAATATATGGGCTTAGGACAGACGAGGTAGTAGGGGAGTGAAGAAGACTACATAACGAGAAGTCCGCATCAAATATTATTCCGGTGACCAAACCAAGAAGGAGATGGGCGGAGCATGTAGCATGTATGGGAGCGAGGACAGCTGCATACTGGGTTTTGGTGGGGGGAACTGAGGCAAGGAGACCATTTGTAAGACCCAGGCGTAGATCAGAGGGTAATATTAAAATGGATCTTCAAGAAGTAGGTCGGAAAGGCATGGGACTGATCCGGCTCAGGGCAGAGACATGTGGCGGGCTCCTGTATATGCGGTAATGAACCTTCGGGTTCCATAAAATGCGGGTAATTCGTTGACTAGCTGAGGACGTGTTAATTTCTCAGGAAGAGCTCTCCTCTATTAAGTTAGTTTGTATTTTTATTTTGTTTTTAAGTCTTTCAAGTATCAAGGACAGAGACAACTTCACTCTTACAACAAAAATTAACAAAACCATTCTGAAGGGTTCTGAAGCAGACGTGCAGCGTCATCACGATCCACATCAGCGCTCGAAACGCTGTGTTATTTGTGCAACGCTCGGCGACGGACGTCCCGAAACCAAGTAATTTGCGATTAATATTAATGTTCATATCACATGACCAGTTCCAAAGCTCTGTGTACTATCACCACGTGCAGTGGACTTCACAAGCCATATGGGACTCCGATAAGTCTGAATGCGATCATTAACAGTCTCCATGTTTGTCTATCGCTCAACTGCGCAGGGAGTAGGCCTGTAGCCAAGACCATTGATAATTACGTGTTGACGACCATTAAAATGCTAATGCAATTTACCAACAAGGTTTACAATTTCCAGGCACAGACCTGCAAACCTACCCAATTTTGTGACATGTCTAGCTTATTTCGGTCTACAATATTTCATTGTAAATTCAAGGATTTAGTGTCGTGCCATAAAATAAACTGTCACCAAGATGGATGGGTTTCTCTTACTGCATTGCGGAAAAGACTGCCTCTTCAGTTATTTCAACAAGCCTCATCTTTAGTCAGGAACAGCAGTACAAATTGAGAATAACATATTTTGTCTCAAATCCTTTTAGAACACAACAAAGCACGTCGAAAAGCCCAACAGCTGCAGAAGGTCTCTTGTAAGGCAGGTGCAGTTTCCAGAGTCCAGGAAACTCTGTTACTTCGCTTGAAAGTGTACTGTGGTTTTCTTATAGAAAAATGTATGAATTTTAGACATCAAAATAAACCCAAACTTTAAGTCCTGGACTGTTTATGTCAATGAACTCTTCGAATACGGGCCAATGAAAATATCTGAAATTTCTTAGTCAATAACTCATAGAATGAACCATTTATTCTTCTTCTTCTTTCTTCTTCTTCTTCTTCTTCTTCTTCTTCTTCCTCTTCTTTCTTCTTCTTCGTCTTCTTTTTCTTCCTCTGCACTCCATGACACAGACAGTAATAGTTGAATCGGCTTCAAAAGTCACTCCCATGCACAGATTATGTCCCATGTCCTCCCTGACGTCCCTTTCTTTGTGTCTGTATGTTACTCCCTTTTGGGACAGTCTTATTATTTTCAGGCCGCTGTTCGAGTTGGGCCTATTGCTGTCTGCAAACATGTATTCTGTTGTTTAAGGAGAATATCTGTAGTTCACTCCTGTGTCTTCTTTTCCAAATTTAGTGCAAACTTGCAATCTAATCTCCACAGCAAATACGTTCTCGCTACATGTACCTTACGAGTAATGCACACACATTTCATTTCGTTTAGAGAGTAAGAACGTTCCCTATGAGCCACTGTAATTCTCGCATATGTGTGTGTGTTTGTGTGGAGTTTCTCTTTACTAATACGAGCACAGTTTGAAAATAGAAACGGTAAATATAATACGCAATGTGACGACAGTGACATCATAGGTCACGGGACCATTGTATGGACGTAACTGAATATTGACAGCGAACAGCGCTCAGCGATTTAGAAGTATTTCAGTACACTTCATAAGTAGGCTCACACTTTACAAGCGTAAGGGTCAAGGCTGGAACTGTGGTGTTCTGGATTTTCAAACTGCGTAGTCTTGCAGGAGAACACCAACACTTCCACTTACAAGACTGCATGGTGTAAAAACCCACAAGATCACAAGACGAATTCTGACTGCCGAATAAACCTCAAATCTCATGTCTACTGAATGAGTTCGAGAACAGTGATCTGATGTTAAGTGTCTCTCGTCCTCTGCTTGCTTTCAGGGTATTCCAACTGAACATCACCTTCTACGTTTTAACCCCTTTAACTACCAAATCAATGCAGATAATTATTTACCTCAAAACTGTTCCATTAATATGCACATATAACGATTTTAAAAAGCACGTATGTGGTAGGCGTAACATACACAAGCACACACACACACACACACACACACACACACGCATACACAAGCACACATAAGCCGCTATATGCCAACTGCTGTGCAAGTGCAAAGTCCTCTGATTTCTGCTGTGCTCGGCAGTTTCAAAAGTGATACGCGTCTGTGTTCGGCAAATTCAGTGGTGATGTGGACAAGAACTGAATATCAGTGTGTGTGCATTACAAGATAGAAAGTTTATAATAGCGAGGTTTTGGTTCGTGGAGGTGGACTTTTCTGATGATGGTAGTGGTGGCCGCTACCGCAACACGTTCGAATAGTTTTACTTTATAAAGATTTTTTTTTGAATCGTTGTATGTGCACAACGTTGGAACAATTTTTAGATAAATAAATTGATAGATAAGCATGGTGAAATTTAATGTAGATAATATTTAAGAGTCCAGATTCTACAACACATAAATACACTAATTGTCCATTACAAAGACTAGTCAGTTACTCATGTTTACGGCAACAATTTATTGCCAGAATCATGCAAAATACACGTGTACACTGTGTGGGAAAGAAGCAATGATGTTGAATGCTAAAACAGTACAGTACAGTCCAACCCCGACTTGCGCCATTCTTTGTTCCACGCGATTTGTGGCAGTATATCGAGAGCAACGATAAATCGAAATTTTGCAAAAGAGGTAATTTCTGTTCACAGACTTAAATGAGCGCTATATCGGGGTTTGACTATATATATATAGCGACCAACGTGTTTTAAATGGTTAAAAGGAAAACAAACATAAAAACAATGTCAAAAAAAAATATAATACACCATTACCAAGAGTGCTGAAATCGATGTTACTTATTTGTGTTTCCGCATGAGAAATCTGATCACAGTTGCAGCATATTGAAGTAACATATGTTGCACCACACTCGTTGCTTGTGCACAGGGTACGGACCCGTCAACAGCGTACAGTGCCCGTTGCCGTATTATTTATAACCGAATGGACTCGCGTCAACTCAGCATCATATCGGTCCACCTGCACCCTTATTGTGTTTGGCTGGTCTGCTGATAACCTCACTTTGTGTTTCTTTAGTACAATTTAAATATAAATCCCTGCGTTGCGACTTCTATCACCGTCACTGGATTCAGCGTTTCCCAAAAATTCCTTCATTTATCATTAATCATTTCTGAAGCATGTAAAGCCCTACGCTTAACCTCTTAAAGCTTTAACATTCAGAAATTTTGCGTTCTGCCCACGATGCATTTGTGTGTTTTACGTGGATCTTAGAGAAAACAGCGATTGTGATTCTTTCTCTATACAGCATTAACTCACTGGTTATTATAACCGACGTTGAGTGTTTACTGCGCGATACGAACTGGGTCTTATAAATCAGACGATACAGTTTCGCCCTTAAAGGGTTAACATATGAAATAGTATTTCGTCAAGCTTGTAATATTTGTACGTAGCAAGGTTACACTTCATGTTCAGTCAATGAGTAGCACTGATTATTCATTTAATATACAGGTCAATTCTGACTTTCGCTGCTGCTGCTGCTGCTGCTGCTGCTGCTGATGATGATGATGATAATAATAATAATAATAATAATAATAATAATAATAATAATTTGTTCAACACTCTTGCTTGAGGCTACCTACCAGTCGCCCCTGGTAAGTCAACGAATAACATTAATTGAAAGGGCTGTTCTAATCTCTCCCACGATGTCACAGATAAACCTACACAGACCGTCTTCTTGGAAACTTTGAACCTCGAATATGAGGCCACAACGTTGTCTCGAAATTTCGGGAACCAATCACCCAGTGACGGGGGGCGGGGGATACCACAACCATATCGCAGCACAAACCTAAACCTCGCACAGCTGTACATCTCTGTTGACACAGCAAAACACAATCGCACGGAATTCTGTCACCATATATGCGTGATACAACACTGCAGCCATTCACTGCGGTCTTCACGGGTAGGAATTCAAATCAGTAAATTTATCTAAGATGCAGAAAATAGTTTCATTCGAAGTAAAATTTCTCGCTGGTGTTAAAACGCACTGCTCTGAAGTGTGTGCGAGGTCCAAGAGCGTCCACCGGACCTCACAAATTGCGTGTGTCCTTAAATGCTCCTCATCTCCTGTCCGGAAAGTCATAAAATCGGATGGCCCGCAACCTTATCATTACAAACGTTTACACCCGAACCTCCAAGGAAGAAAATGTACGTGTGGAATAACAGGGCGGTGCGTTCCAATATCTGCATCCTGGACTCTTCTCAGATGGTCCTACTATTTGACATACTGCGGTCACAAATTTGTTTATGCTGTTCACAATTGTACATGCATTACAGATTGTTCTTACAAAAGGTTGAATTTGTCAGTCAAATATAACCGCACACATTCATCCTGTTCAAACATCTCGTAACTGCTGGCTTACATTCATACAATATTTCGTTAATACTTCATAGGTACATTCATATTCTACCCATATACCAAATTCAATATTCCTAGATATAAGCAATAAATATTAAGTACTGTGATGGCACAGTTTCTTTTTCCGTAATTGTGCATGACGCAGGCGCATGAAGAAAACAACTGACAACCCTACAGGGACAAATACTGCATAATTGGGATATTACATCACACCATAACAAATCCATACGTAAATAACATTTTCGCTTGGTTTGTCGTAATTCTTACAATTATCTGCAAATGGCATAATTTTCGGAGAAAAAAGTACATTGGGCATGAAATATATGTCCTTCTATCGTCTGTAACTTTTATCAGGACCTTTTCTAAATGCAAGGAGAATTCAGTGGGACATTATCACAAATTTACGTACGTCTTCAAACAAAGTGATTGTTATTTCTGACCGACTTTAACCTTTTAAAGCCTAGCGGTTACTTTCTGCGCCATCAGGTTTAACATTCAAAAAATTAACCATTCTGCCCAGAGAGTTTATTCACGTGTTATGTACGTATTTCAGAAAAATGACAGATTGTTCCCAGTACAGCATAACCGAGACGGAAATAGTTTATTGCGCGGTACGAGCTGAATGTTTAAATGTAGTTCCAGTAATTTCTAGCCTTTAAAGGGTTAAATAAACGTGCAACTTCCCGACACACTTTACTAAAAAGAACCCTTGTTGTCACAGATAGTCTGTCGGAATACGTGGACATCTGTGAGCACGTACCCACTTTTATTTCAGCAACCAAATGCACAGTATTAATTATATATAAATACTGAATATTAAAGGCGTATCTCCGACAAGTGTCGGTGCAAGTGTACCACCTTCAGGAAGAACAAAATGCCAGTTTAAAAAAAATTGCCAGTGCTAAGCTGATATTTAAAAGGTTATTCAGTCCGTACGGGTCTCTTGAAACCTAGGGTTAAGATATGATTAAGACACTTATAATATAGTTATATATGATACATACAAAGTATAACAATTTTTATTGCGTTTGGTAGTGGAAACGTCAAGTTTACAGGACCCGATCAACTCTGGAATGAGATACGCACTGGACACCTGAACAAACAGTGCCACATGACTAGAAGTTTCCGCTATCAAACACAATAACAATTCTGCTTTGTATATATCGTATTTAACAATGTAAAAGACATTTTAATCATACTTTGACCATGAGTTTTAAAGACCTGTACAAGCTTTACCTTTTATACTTAATTGACATTAACACGAAGTTACTACAGACTGAAGAACCTTGTAAGTAACAGCTTTGCGTTGGCAACTGGTTTTTTTTTTTCACTGGCATTTTGATGTCCCTGAAGATGGTATACTTGTACCGAAACTTGGTGCAGAAAAGCCTTTAGTATGTATAATTAATATTGGGCATTTAGTTGGTGAAATAAACTGAGCACATTGATCTACAAAGTGCACGGAATGTAAGACTTGGAAATGATCTGGGAACATGTCTCTGAGCGAGAAAGCAAGAAATTTGTAATTCCATGAAACTCTTCTAATTTGATTAGGAAGCCGAATTGGTTAATTCCAGTGCTTTAAATCCGCCCGAAATCCCTGCTTCCAGTTCGGAGCCCTTCCGCTTGAAAACCCTTGAAAATGTTTTGAACGAATTTCTAATTACAATTTAAAATAAGCGATTATAGTTCGTTGAAGAAATACATTGCAATGTCACGTTGCTCCTTGTAGATCACTCTGTGAAGGGTTCATATATTATCGCAATCCCAAGTTTTAACACCACAATCTAGACTACTATGTGGAGGGGACTACAGTTCGTTTCCAACCCGTTGTGTTGTCCGTCTTAAGAGAAACTACTAGCTGAAAGAGAAGTCTTTGCCGATCGTTTCGCCGTGTTGTCTAAACAATGCTAAGTACGTAAGCTCTTTCCTAAAGCAATTGCTTTTTATGAGATGGGTGTGAACAAACACAAACTTACATATAGAAACTATTCCGAGGTTGGGCCCATGTAAATGGCTTCTTCTGTACGCGGATATGCGGAAGGAACACTGTAGATGTTCTAACTTGGCAATTCCTGGCAAACAAACTATTTTTGAGAATCTCATACCTTAACCACTTAGAATTAATTATCAGGCCTTCTGTGCACAGTAAATTAGCAATTCCTAGTAGAACTACAACTTCCCTTCCTACTGCATGCATTTCAACCTGAACGTATCCACCACCATCACCGCTATTATTATTATTATTATTATTATTATTATATTTTGTACGTTCTGTTCAGGTACACATCTTCTAAAGTCTAACCAGTGAGGTGTAACCTCAAAGCTCCACATTGTCGCCATATTTTTTAATAGCTGACTTATAATGTCTCATGACTAATATGTAGGCCCTTATGTGATCCACCCCCGTACCAAAAGTCACGTGCCTTACTCCAGTGGCCTATTAGTTACAGCCATCAAACCAAAAGCAAAACATAAATTCCACACGATCGCTAGTTCGTTTACTGCACATTCCACTAAGACAGCAATACTGCTTTGAAAAAAGCTGCATATACTTCCAAGGTCCACTAAACACTGAATACAACATTTCAAACAACCTGTCGGTGCGTTCATGTAACAGCAGTGACAAATAATGCTAACAAAACGTAAAGGCTTATCAACTGATAAATTTAAATTAGTGTTAATTAACGACACACGCCCACAGAGGCGTGGTAGATAAGATTAGTCTAGTTCCGTGTGGATAAGCATTTCTAGATTAATTTATGTTTGTCCGAGAGATTTCTGTATTCTTCGTGTAATTCGGACGAGCTCTGCATTTCATAAGTTAGAATAAGGCACACTTAAAACAAACATCACATAAAAAACGACAGATGTCCACGTGGGGAAACGGTTCGAAACAATCAGAGCAACCCAGGATTTAACAAGAAATTTTATAATCAAACAAACTAATACCTGATGACAAATTAATTTAATTATTTCCAGGAACGTTTTCCTAAAGCAATAATTAACTGTAATGTAAATAAGTGCAATGTTTTAAACTCTCTAATGATGAGTTACATTTAGGAAATAACCCACAATCTTATATCATCTGTATGCTGTGGCTGTTTGCAATTTTGTTGATGAAATTCGCCAACAGATCCTAGACAAGACCACGTGTTGTTAATGATATTACAAAACACCTAACACGTTTGAAAAAGAAACATACGATGTACATGAGCAAGACATATCTCGTTCGTAGGACATTAATGATTAAAAGCATTTAAACTCAATAGTCCGGCGGAAACAAGTGCCACTTAATGTAAATTCTACGGGCTGATAAACTTTGGTCCGGTAATTTTAAATGTACATAAAAGAACAACATGTTAGTGCAACGAAATTCCTATTTATCTTTCTGTTTAAAGGGTGATAAATAATGAACGACCATAGCTCGACATCTGAAACGCTGTTAAGGAGAGAGAAGATGAACACGTTTCCGAACTTTTGGAGATAATCTTATGTTACAGAGAAGGTGTATCTAGAATGTTAGGACAATCTTCAGAAGTGAGTTTCGCACGCCAAAATATGGAAAAAGGTTCATATCAATACATGTGGGCAAACGGTTTTCGAGGTACAGCCCCCACGTTCGGCCGACCTGAATCCTTTCCTGGGACACCTAAAAACCCGAATGTGTTCAGCTGCATTT
>JGI20166J26741_11703140_pt1 | contig 10822 bp, 5 predicted proteins | sample TergutCu122P5_FD_26741 | JGI IMG/M metagenome (IMG submission 26741) | reverse complement strand
TTGGATATAGGTGTTTTGGGTTATATCGGTATAGTTCAACATAAGGAACACTCTCCCGAAGTTTTGTCCATTCCTCCTGGGACACCCTGTATATGCATATGTCAAAATGAACAGACCTGGCCTCACAATTAGACATTAATTTATGCTCCCACACAAAAATGTATCACTTCATCATGATAACTCAAAAATACATGACCATGGAGTTACTTAGTAATAATTACTTTTCTGTGTAGATTTAATGTGGCTCTTAAGTTTCAAACATATTTTTGTAGCCTAAAATACGTTTAATTTGGAAGTAATGACGATTTACAGTCATATTATGTTTTGCTTTACTTCCTGTGTTTCTTAGTTAGTAAGCCAGAAGCAACACGAGTTACAGATGAATGCAATGCAGCTGCTGTACTACCAGGCCCCTTTGTCAGCTGTAATATTACTCCTGCTCATACCTGTTTTCGAACCAGTGAGCACCACTGTCACAGTACATTGGACTGCTGCAGTAGTTGTAAGTTGTCAGCATGCTCTTACCTCCATTTGTCACTGTGGTTGACAACGCATGGTAGTACTGTATTGCCACTTACATTATACATATTCACATTTGTATTTACTTGTTGAGTCACACACTACAGACGGCCGTGTCCACAAACAGCAACACTTACATTGTACATTAACAGTGAGCTTTACATGTGCCCTTTGTATTTCTTAGTCTTTTTCTTTTTTTGGTTGGGCGACACCAGAGAACCTGATACTGTTTCATTGTCAAATTCTTTTGGTGCAATAGTTGGGCTGTTTCAGTCTCTTTCTGTCTTTGTTTGTGTGTTTTTTTGTTTGTTTCATTTATTTTTCTTTTCTCTTTTTGTAACTCTTTTTTAAAGAATTATATAACTTGAATGTGTTCATATGCATGGTTCTGTGCTTTGAACAGTAATCATGGACTGCCGCATTCTTTTTTATAAGTGACATTCATTGTTTACTTACATACCTTAATACATTGTTTAATATGAAGCATGTGATTGATACTAGATGTGATTATGTAATATTGCCATGTGCTAAATTTTTTACAATGTATTCCAGAGTTGCAGTACATGTTTAAGTGGGTTGTTTGATAATCCAACCTTAAAATTATAAAGTATTATACACCCATACATATAATAATAAAGTGTTTTACATTAGGAGTTATGCTTAAAAATTAGGTTAAAATCTTGATTGTCACATCACACAATTTAAAAATGTAGAACAGAGCCATGTATATGTACATTTCTTTAAAGCAATGTAACTTACATGTGAGTCATGTTCTTAAAATTCCATATTTGTGTTCATAGCAGAATGTAGTTGAAAATGTATTATGCCATGTGTATTGATTATGTTCTTATTGTTTATTGATTACTCATAACTGTTAATTCCACGTGTAGTTTGTTTCTGTATGATTTCAGGGTTTAGTAGCAAGTTCATGTATAACAGCATTCTTTGTCAATCTGTCCATCTATTGGATAATTGGAAACACATCACCACTTACGTATCCTTTATAAGGACATGGACTGTTGGCTGACTGTGTTTCTGTGACAGGATTTATCACATTTATGAAGTACATATGTCACATCATTTTGATATGCTAACTGATATTTGTGATCTGAAGCATTCTAACTCATATACAGAAAACAAGTACAGTATGCTTGTAACATAGTGTGTGAATGAATTAGCGGGTTCACTTTGATTATTACTGTTATCACTGCATGTTAATTTGTTTCATTGTTTTTTATGTTTGGTCCTAAACTTTAGGTTGCTATAGAGAGAGATGTTTTTCCACATACTTCATGATGAAGAGTCAATAATTGTTTTTAATTTCAGTTTGCACATTTCTTTAGTCAACACCAGGTCACATGGGTGACTAAATTTTGTACAATTGTGCATGGAACTTGCTTTGTACATCCCTTCTTTAGCTCTCCCACCTGTATAATCCTGCGGTATGCATTCATTACCCTTTGTAAAATACGGTATATGTTTGAAGGTTGCATGCAGTTGTGGGATACATGTGGTGCCTGCACAAACCTCAGTGTGTTGTTACTTTTTAATAAGCTGTTGTAAATCCCCTTCTTCTCATGCTTTGATATCATTTATAAATTAGTAACAATTTTCTTTACAACAGTTTTATGTGTGAAGTGTTAACATGTTTTAAGATCTGTGGCCACAGGACATGTTTCTTTCTTTAAAATGTGGCCACAGGAAGTTCTTGTTGTGAACACTGACCTTTTAACACAAACATGAAGAGGCTGTATGAGCTGAATTTTCCATTGTATAGAATAGTAATAAATAAAAGGTATAATTTTTTACTTGTATTTATATTTCATGAAATGTGGTGTACTTTGAACAAAAACGTAAGTGTTTGTATCCTTTACTATGCAACAAGATACAACATGATGGGACACATCAAGTTTTGTCTTACTGTGCTGGGCGGTGTGCTCTTGTTTGAAGACCCATTCCATGTGAACCAGGGTGTTGGGATCATACTGACTGTGCTTGGAGTGACGGCCTATGCACATGTAAAGGTACAAGACCCTTTAGTGTAGTTTTGAAGTACTTCATTCATTAACTTTTCTTTATTAAATAAAGATTATGCTATGAGGCTGCATTCTATTATAGAATGTGTGTTGGTGCATCACAAATCTGTGGTTTGTTGACAGGTGATATGCAGTGATAACCTTGGTCATACTGTACATACACATATACCTAGCATTCTTCTTGCCCCTGACAAACCCTGGCAGCCTCAAGGACAAGGGTGTTTCCTCTTAAGTTGGTTAATATATTTGGGTTCTGTATATAAGTTTTAAATGCAAAATTTAAGGTATGAAGATGACATTAGTATATTAACACTACATGACAGATTGGCATGCTGAATAATGCTGAGTGGTGAAACATTAAAATTTGTATCAGTGACTGAGTACTTATATGAAGTGGTTCCCTTTTTGTCTCTTTGGAGCATGTATAGGAATTGAGGTAGTTGTATATTTTAGTAGAAGAATACAACTTTTTTCTTCAAGCTACTGAAGCTTACAATGTAAAGCACTTAGCAGCAGACATTTGTGCTAAATTTGAAGATTAGATCATGTTGGGACCAGCTTCACAGATGACAGTATAGGGAAATCTGTTGGACCAGACATCATCCAGCATATGAGACCAAAGGGTTAACAGAGATGTGGCATAGGAGGGAAGATGATTTTGAGCCAGTTATTGTTATTGTGAAGATGTGGGATTCTGTGGTTGATTCTTGGAAACACTGTTGAACCTGCAAGTACTTCAGATTCATATATACTAATTGTTTATGACACACACAGATGTGCTGTTGAAGCCAGAGACTACATCATTACATTGAATGTTCATTCACACTTAGCACTGTCCATAGCACATGCTTTGGAAACCTGTACCAGACCATCATTAATTTGGAATTACAAAGTTACAACTCCCCTTTCTGCATTAACAAGCAGACATTTTTGAGAAGGTGATTGTCCCTGGGCTGGTCAGAAAGCACCCTGTCTTTTCTGTAGCATAAGGGTCTGTTATCAAGTCCGCAAAAGCCTGCTTCAGAACTTCATCCTGAGCTAGGGAAATCCAGTCTACATCCCACACCTTATTTTTTTTGAGATCTATTTTAAATTATTATTGCATCCATTCCTTTTTCTCCCAAAGTATTTCATCCTTTTTTGGGTTTTCTAAATACAATTTGATATGCATCATTCCCACTTTGCTTATCACACTGTTCTCACACCATCTTTTTTAGTGCTATTCCTGTAAGGTGAGAGGAACTGGTTCTCACCGATATAAAACTTCAGGTAAAGTATTGTATGAATATGTATTATTAATTTGTTTTCAGGTTGTAGATAGAGTCAAAGGTAGAGGATTCTGAACACATCTTGTTTCAAAATACTGTGGTCTGTTATCTGCTCTGATGTGTGTGTGTGTTTGTGCATGTGCATGCACACTTGTTATATTTCACATTGAACTGAACCTTTCTCTTGTTCCATGCCCACCCAAATTCAGTTGTTGGACATGCTTATGTTTATTTTATTTCCTTTGATGTTTATAATTCACCATATTTCAGGCTGGAAGTGCCCTTGGACGAGGCAACCACTATCATCATTTAGGACGCACAAAAGATTCATCAAAAATAGGACTACATTTTCGATCACCTCCTTAAGAATGCTTTTCCTAGTGTTGTGTGTGCAACAACTTGTTGGGACATTATTCATTTAATGTAATAAATTGCAACATCCTTTTGGTTTTGTGCTGATTGATGTGTTTTGTAGGTAATGTTTTATCTGCCTTTAAAATTTGCCAAATTTGAAAATGGTTTGTGATTAAAATACACAAGTACAGTTAGCCTTTGTCATGTTTATTGGCTTTTAAAAATAATACCATCCAGTAACGTATAATTGTCACACAGTTATGTAAATCGTACTTTTATATAATACAAGCCAAAGACAAGAATGTAAATGAAGTGTGTATGTGTGGGTAGTATACAGAATTCTACAGTTGCAGTGAAACCCAGATATGACATCCCAGCTTTGAAAGCGTTTTCATGCCTAAAAATTCAGAAAAGTTGATGCCTACATGTACCATAATGATTAACCTATACATTTGAATGAGTTTCCCACTTAAAAAGATTTCATGCCCAGGAAGTACAAAAACATTAACAGTGCTCTCAGTTTGTAAAGGTTCATCTCCATCATAGTTTCCACAATATTTCAGTGGTACAGACAGACAACTCAATGTTAATCTGTGGCAACATGATGGTAAATGGTGTCACATTCCACATGCACTGCCATCTATTACTACACTTGCGCTTTGTGAATAACTGCGTTACTTTAATTTCAGTAATTTGGAGTATTTTGTGTGTAAAATTTACATACTGTGTGTGTACTTCAGATTGCTTGTGTGAGTACAGTTTTTCAGTTTTTGTTCTGTAGTGCCATTAGTTACTGAACACATGAGTAGCATGACTACTTCCTCAGACAGCAGCACAAAGCATAAGCTGTCAGTTCAAGAAAAGCTGGGTGTTATAAACACAATGGTTGCTGCTTAAAATTTTACTTGCGAAAGATCTAAGAAATTCACACTTTTTTGTCAAAATGTGAGACACTGTACAGAGCCTTTATGTATGCAGCTGAGCCGGGAAAAGTGTGAAGACAGAATATATAGTAAGGTGGAGTCGGTATTTATAGAAGAGTTTGGCAAGAAGAAGCTTCTGATCTACTAGCTGTACTTATTAAACATAATCTTGTCTTATGTTCAAGTGTGTCACAACCAAATCATAACTAAGACTTGTTTTTAGTTTGAGGATGAAAGTGAATTATGTAACACAGCATTTTTTATGCAGAATAATATTCTAGTAAAGGAAATGTAAATTTCAGTACACAAGTACAAGCGATATCATATTTGGGCTACCTTTGTAATAAATTTTCCTACTTAATAAGCCATATTCACTTAATTTTTTCAGAAATGTCTTAGGAGCGTTTTACCGTCTTAATATGCTTGTAATTGGAAGCTAAAATTTTTGTCAACCATACCACACTTAACGAAGATTACTATCTTCAGGGTGTAATGTGAAGATGGAAGCAATATGTTCCTCCAAAATGTTGGTAACCAGCTCCCAGACCACAGGGCATAACATCCTAGAAGACAGTAATCTTCAGTTTTAATTTTTTTGGTGAAACCTTGTTTCTTAGAATGAATAAAAAGTGGGTTTATAAATACTTTAATATACAAAGTTGCATGCTCTTTGTTTCGCTTCGGAATTCTTATGTTGTATTACGTTTAGGGCAGCATACTGTGATTGGTTGAGAAGAAAACTGAACCCTCTGTGCCTTTCAGAAAACACTATTCTAATTTGGAATTTTTCAGTTGGAACTGTCCTCAGAAAACTATATCAAAAATGTTTCTTTTATTAAATTATTACATATGCATTATACAGGGACTTATTTTATATGACAACTTGGCATCACTCCTCGCTAGGACCATTTCTTCTTACAGTAGGCAGCAGAGCACTTAGTACTGCTGTTACATTTTGCCTTGAGTCAGGGTCCACATGTTTTAGTTTTAAGTAATGCGGTTAGTATTAAGTTTTTACTCATCATATTTAAAGCAGGTGCTGGAAATGTTTTCCTTTGGTTGCAGATACATATCAGATCTAACAAACATTTTGTTCATTGCACATCAAAGTTTAATAATTGAAGTGAGTCAGCAGGAAGTGATTATAGCAGTTGTCAAATAAAATAATTTTCCTGTATAATTTCATTCAATGTTATTTATTGCATGACAGGTGACATAAGTGAGACATTTAATATATATGTAAAATTATTAATTGTCGTGGCTATTCAGCCTTGCCATTGGCGTGTAGAAATTATTTTTTGTAAAGCTGCATTTAGCAACGCTAAAATCTAATGTGATATACCACATCTGAAAAGTTTAAATGCACTATGATATATTCTCTGCAACAAGAACTTGAAAGATATTTTAATAATGTATTCTTTCCCTGATAAACCCTCTTATAATTGTGCCATACATTGCTTGCAAGACAGATGAAATGTATTTTAATTGTCTGAGTGTTAAAAGTTTATAAAGTATTTCTCTTATGTAAAAGATTGGAAAGGAAAAATCAGCTGTGATAAACCAGTATAAATTTATTTTTATGAGGCAAATCAAATATGTTTTTATTTTAATTTTCCTTTTATGCATCATTACTGTTTTCATCTGCTTTTATGAATGTAATATATTTTAGTCATTTCACTTTTCACCCATCAGTTGGCAGCATTTCCAAAAGATGCTGGTAAGCTAAAATTTTTTAACTTAGTGGTATTGTAATTAGACACAGTTCTTTAATAAATAAGACTGGCACAAACCCTTAGGGCTGCCCCAGGCTCTGAGAAATTCCATGGCTCACTCTCATTCAGTTAAAAACTGCTGGATTTTCTCAAACTTTTGTCGTAAGAAATTAATTGCATGAAGGATTTAGGTCTTCTGGTATGTGATATTTTGTCAGTGGATTAGTTTTGCCCACCATTCCAAAAGAATGTAGTGAATTAACCTTCAAGGGTTGAGGAGTCCAAGAAGAATCTTTGTCTTGGAAACACTCACCTGGCAACACAGTGTCATGTCCCAAAAGCCATGAATCCCCAACAGCACCACTGTTGAAACCTCAAATGTCACATAATTATGTGAAATTTCCAGACCTACTCTAATGAAAGTATTTGAACAAGAGAGCCATTGTACGTATAAACATAACATTGAGGCATGTTTGTGTAAACATTGTCACTGTGAAAAAGCAAGAAGTATTAATTTTGAGTGTGTGGTGTAGCTTTAATTACCCTATATACAAAGCACATGTGCCATATTGTATTGTCATCTTTGGCTTGTTTGACTGTGCCATGTTTTTCCACATTATCTCATAAGTGGCATGATTTTTGGGGTGGGGGTGGGAGTTATTGGACATAAAACGTGTGTTTTTATTTACTCTACGCCTTTGTCAGAAACATTTCTCATTCTAAGAAGAACTGAGCAAGATATTATTATAAATGCATGTATGTCTTCATGTATGGTACCCGTTATTCTTATTAGATTGTAATCAAACTGGAATTTTCTTGACATATTTTTTTAAAAATATTCAAATATCAACTTTCATGAAAATCTGTCCAGTGTGAGCCAAGATGTTCTATGCAGATGGACAGATGTGACGGAACTAATAGCCACTTTTTGCAGTTTTGGAAATGCCTGCAAAAACACTTCAAAATGGTCGTAAAATATGTCACCCCAGGCAGCCACTTGGTATGCCTGTTTTAAAACTGGCCCTATAAGTAATGAACTGATGTTATTGAACATTTCATAACTTTACTTGAAGGTACTGAGTATATTTCAGTACAAACAACAGAATAGTGAAAAGAGCATGCCATTCTGTTAAAAAAAATGAAACACCAAGGCATACCATCATCTGGAACACTTATTATTCTGAGTAGGTTTTCTTTGTGTATGCAGTAGATGGCACATATTTTGAAGGTCCTTAATACTTGATACTGATATCTAATTCCATTGTTAGGATGGTTGTACACTTTGTTGTTATCAAATTTGGGCAGTCTTGACCACTCTGGTGTACGAGCAAGATTGTAAATCCATTTCGTTGTAACATATTGAAAAGCAAACCTCTTCCTCTAGTTATTAGCCTAAACTTTTGCTGTGTATGTAGAACAAACGTCAGCAGCACAATGACATTTTTATATAAATATCAAAAGATGTTACTCCATTGAGCTCATAAAATTTTATGTATTGAAATTTGTTCCTGTATCCCTTGTGCTTAAGAAGCATGTGGCTGATACTCATGAAACTAGGAAGAGATGAGTAGTAGTAGGAAGGGTCTGACAGCTTAAGAATATGTCCACCAGCATCTTGCATTAAGAAGATGAAAGAGTGTTGAGATTCTTTTTCATATTACCAACTTAATGCACAATTCCTTTATTTTTCAACAATATGTATGTTACATTACGATCCTCAACATGTTTGAGCAGGGTGCTGCTCGAAACATGTTGAGGATCATATTGTAACGTACGTATTGTTGAAGAATAAAGGAATTGTGCATTAAGTTGGTAATTTGAAAAAGTCTATACTATGATGCACAGTCAAAAAAAATCAAATTATTCAGTTGAAATTCTTGTTAAACATTTTCAGTTCCAAACAGTCTGTAACATAAGTATGGCTTTAGATCAACTTCTGAAGAAGAAATGCAAGTAGTTAGTCTCATTCTTGAAAATGTGCCTGGACACTTGTCCTGTAATGAGGCAACAGTCGAAGAATAATGGCACTGTCTGTTGGTGTATTTTGATGCAGAGTGTGTAATATGCAGATCAAATGGTATTGAAGAGAACAGCTGCATTCTTTCCCCCACCCTCCAAAAGTAAGGTGCTTCTAGACTTACTACATTGCTTGCTGTATTACGTGCGGAGTTCACTGCATGCATATTTAGTGAAACTGTGTCATCAGAGTGGTCGTTAAATGTTGTATGTAGATCAACAAAAGGATTATCTGTGGAAACTTAAGGGATCAGATTTGGCATCATTTTCTGTTGCATATGTGTGGGTATTACAGTAATATCTTACACATTCTTCACTTTCTCTGTTTAATAGAACTGTATTTGATACATCTTCTGATTTCTCTTCCTTTATTGTCTCTTTAATACTGCAACTACAGTTTTTTGCGGGAGTGGGGACAGGGAGAGGGTACTGAAGATATTTTAAAGACACTGAGCATCGTAGTCCACAGACTTTCCTTTGAAACATATGTAATTTTTGGAGTTGTGAACTACCTGTCTGTTTATGATAGCTTAGTTACTGATTTGTGGAATGCATGTCACTATCAATATCCAAACCTCATTTGTCTTTCATTAGGCCTATTTGTTACATGTCTGACATTAATTATGGTACTGGGTATTTGTAAAGCGTTACTGCACTAAAACCGTTATGTCATGGTGAAAGTGAAAATGGAAATTTGTACCACATTGAAACACAGGATTGTTTTCTGGATGTCTTTATCATCCTTTGGCAGTAGAGACTTTTTTTTAATATCATCATCCCTTTGTGTTTGTTAATCAATGTGTGTATTTATTGTCATAACGGACACAATTTTTACAACACTATACATTCAGTTGTCATCTACTACACATTTTGCCCACTTTTGGCGTTCATCAGGTAGATTTTGTAATAACGTACATGGGAAAAAATACGAGGTGGAGGCCTCCCCTTCACAGTTAACACATTTAAGTACATAAAATTTAGACTATTATTACCTTGTAGGGAATAATAGTCTAAATTTTATATATGGAATTTTACATAGGGAATAATAGTCTAAATTTGATGTATTGTAATGTATTAACTGTGAAGGGGGGCCTGCACCTCAGTATTCTCTTCCGTGCTTGTTGTAAAATCTACCTGATGATGACCAAAAACGGCTGAAACATGTAGGAGATGAGAATTGAATGTATAGTGTTGTAAATGTTGTGTTTGCTCTGACAATAAGTACAGACAATGAGTAGAGACTTTGTGTGGTGTACAAATAAATGAGGCCTAGGATCATAAATGCACATAAGTGAGAAGAGAATTCTTGGATTTTTGTTGGTTGCAATATTGTTCAAATTTTAGAGTGGATGTAAGTGTTTTTAATGCTGAAAAAGAATGTGTGACTTCAAAACTCCAGCATTAATTTGTTTGGAATTATTATTCATAATCAGTGAATATTTCTGGGTCCAGTGTGCCAGATGAAGTTCACATTCCACTGTGTGCTTTGCATTTCTTAGGAAACAGGTTGAGATGTTTGTGTTCTAGATGTGAAAGTATTACAGGCCTTTGAATTATTTGTATAATGTACAAGAATTTTTATTATATTCAGAAGTGTGGTGCTTTATGTACATGTTTCATGGATATAATTATGATTTTTATATCTGTTCCAGAGACATCCCATTTTGTAGCTGTGATAGAGTTTCATGTTTGGTTGCATGTTGTGGGTGTATTCATTGTATTGCATGGAGTACGCAAGTGATGTGTTTATGGTTTTACTCAATTTTTATTGTTTTGATTTTATTTATTTATTTATCCTGATTTGTACCTAATTTCTGACATTATGTAATAAGTTTCAATTTTCTAGAATGATTGTATTCAACTTTGGCACAGGATATTGGATATGTTGTACACTCGTGTCAACAAAAATCCATCGGCCTGAAATTTTCTAGGTCCCAAACCGGAAGTGACGTGCGGTACAGTTGCCATCATAATTCGAGTCATTTTACTTTCCC
>JGI20166J26741_11703029_pt1 | contig 10823 bp, 6 predicted proteins | sample TergutCu122P5_FD_26741 | JGI IMG/M metagenome (IMG submission 26741) | reverse complement strand
ATTCGTTCAGAGGAGTCCTACCGAATGTGGCGCGTCGTTGTGTGTGATCAAGAAACCTCCCAAGCGAGGAGGCTAAAGCCCACTAGAGGGCTGTAAAATACAACCCCCAATGGGGGTTGTAGCGCCAGGAGAGAGAGAGAAAAAATAATAATAATGCACGGTGGAAACCTGAAATTCCTATGTAGCTACTTTATTCTCACTCAGTTTCGGGTTACTTTCTTCCCGAGTGTAAGACCAAGTTTCACACTTGTAGGTCAGGAAAACAAAAGGAAATATTGCAGACTTGACTTCTTATTTAAGCGTTTTAAATAAAGTAAAGTTTTACACTGCTTGGCGATGTGATGGTAAACAAAATGACTTTTATATCTGAGGCGGAGGTCCGGGTTCGTTCCCAGGGAGCAGTCGATATGAAATTTGTGAGGGACAACTTTTTCTGTAAGTACTTCGTTTTTCTACGTGAATTTTTCATTCTATCATTGCTTCTTATTTATTCATCTATCTTCGGCGGATTGGGAAATGGACCAGTTAGAGTTCATAGTTCCACAGACCCCACCCGATTACGAAAATACAAGAAAACAATATTGTTTGGGGAAGGTACATTTGAGGCCAGCGTGTCAAGTCTGAGTCCACTCCTGCAATTTAAAGATGGCTGTCGAGCTAAACAAACATCCACTACTTTACTAGAATTCGAACCCACGATCGATCGAGGTGAGACCAAATGCACAACTTACTTGGTTTAGAGATTTGGGGTTTCACGGTAATGAATATGAAGAATTCTGTCGTCTGGGAAGGTGCGACTCCCTGCAGTCAGCGTTTTAGAAGAGCATTATTGCCTGCAGCTCTGCTCTTCCATACAAAAGGCAGAGACATCAGGCTGCGTCGAAATGTAAGCAAATTTCTGCCAGATCGGACAATGTCACACACTATAACAGATTTCCTCAACGTGTGTTACTCATGGCCTTACTCGCCTCTTGGAGAGATTACTTTGACGCGTGAAGAATTCGTTAGCTGTGTGAACACCATATTGTCTCTTTAGTCACATTCGAAACGTCATTGCGCGAGTGAAAGGAAAGGAGAGGGAGGGGTTGAAAATTTCTTGCGACGTCGTTTGTTTTCAAGGCGAACAGGAATTTTCTTTCATTACGAGTTCAATTCGTTGCATTATTTCAAGAAAGGGGCAAGGAATGACAGTGTGTCACACAGACAGAACGAGGTTGCAGTATCTTGTCAGTTGTAGAGCATTTATCTCCGCTTTTCTTTTATATCGTTATATGTATCTTTATTGATCTATTATTCAACCCGTCTTTGAATCTTCCCTAACAAGTTCATAGGTAGGAATACTCGTTTCTGAGACTTCTAAGTGATGTAATGCCATTTCCTTTAACGACAGAAATCAGCCCATAGTTGTTGCTAGTGTTCTTCGATATTATTTGTTTAATACTGTAAGCAACTTGTATAATTTTTAACGAATTCAATAATAAAACACATGTACGCACGCACACAAGCACACGCATACACACACACACACAGAGCTTTGGTCTGCATTTTTTGCACACTGTATCGACACCGAGCCTTTATTTGCTATTTTTCTTCATTACTGTTTATCACTAAACGACATTTTATCTCTCGTGCTTGATAACTGATATCTTTGTTCCATTTTCCTTCATTCCTTACCCCCTCAGCCATTCACACTGAATCTACACATAATACACCAACTTCCTCCTTCCCAGCCTTCTGCTCAATGACAGTCATATTCTATTATTTCCAGCCCCGTTCTCACGTTTTCCTTCGTATCGTTTGGTGGTTTTACTGCCTATTGCATCCTGTTTGTGAGAACTGAGACTGTATCAAGACCGACAGATATGATTCCGATCAATAGTCTTTCTCAGTTTTCCGACGATTCAGCCAATAACTTATCACAGGAGAAGGGTAGGGCGTTTCTCACAATCTCACTGAATGGATAAAGAATAACGATAAAACTATGCTGTAGACCCTACCTGCAACTAAACGGGGAATTTGAAAAGTACCTAGATTATTGTTAATATATTTGTAACTTACTCCGTTCTGACGTTCAAGTTTTGTTTCTGCTTCAATAATGTAATTCCATAATAATAAAGTACACTAAACTGCGGTACCAGAGGCAATTTTTCATCGTTTTTATTTTATTTATTTTTTCGCGCGCATGACATAATAAGGAAAGAGAGTGACACACTAATACGTTACACTGAACCGACAAGTTGTGTGTGTTTGAAGTATGTGTATTTTTGTAGTCGGGGTTGACGGCCAAGCCCAACCCTTTTGAGTATTGCGACACTACTACAGCCGCTCTCGCTGAGTTTCGTTCTACGTGCGTATCTGTGTACTTATGTTGTATGTGACTTGGTAAGGGGTCAAGCACCCCACGCTGTAGTCTAGCTGCCCTAGCCACTATACACGTGGAGCCCTCGTCTCTAGCGGTGTAGCAGTACTGGCCCCCGCCCCATTTATGCCTCAAGGCCGCGTTTCTGTGGCGGTACATCGTTACGTATAATTTTTCTCCCGTATAGCAGCAGTTCGTACATTCCTTTTTCAAAGGACACTGGAAATGATATCCACTTTCGTAGTCCCATTCCGTTTTACTTATCTACAGTCATACTCACCAAAACTTTTCAGCTTCTTAGAAAAACGTAGTCATGTTGTAAAGGATGCATTTTCTACAATTATTGCTACGTTACGGGGTTCGGAAATGATATGAGTTTTTAAGTCTTTTTTAGATATTGAAGTCAGGTTTGGTATTTTATCCAGAGTAAATTAATGTGTAAAATAAAATTACACAGTTCGACTTATAATTTCTTCCGTATATTTTGACGTGTCAGCTTTCGAATTCTTTTAAACATGCAGTTTTAATAAACAATGCGGCAACAATAAACGATAATCGAAAACCCCTCTTTCACCCGCCACATTTTCCGTTTCAACTTAGCGAACAGCAGTCCTCCGGGTTTTACCTACAACCAGCGGATACTTGCTGACATGGCGTCTTGAAGCGCTGTGAAGTATTTCGGTCCTTGTAGAGGATTTCATCCCTCGTCGATGCCAAGGCTGCAAACATGCACAGGTAATGGTGTGTGTAGTAGATTCGTTCGATATATATGTCATTTATCAATGTACGAGACCAAAAGTAATGTGTCATTATATGTTTATTGATTTAATAGGAGATTTTGTAGGATTGAAAATACGCAGTAGGGTCGACGACTCCTTTTTTACCCCGAAAGAAAATCAATAATATTAGGAAAATTTTAGTTGCCAATATAAGTTTGTTATTGCTGTATTTTGGCTAAATTGTGCACTTTGCTAGTGTGTGAGCGGGTGTGTTCTGAATGCTGTGCAAATGGAAATCGAATATTTCTTTCCCGTTAAATCATCTAGGCCAGGGGGAAAAGGGTTGCGTAAAAGGTAGGTGGGGAAGGGGAGGGTGGGGTAAGGAGCTTATGATAAGAGCAACATGGCGGAAGGGCTGGGTTAGCCGTGACGAGGAAGGGTTGACTTTTAAAAGGATTCACGATATTCGTTATTTGAGCGAGGTGTAGTTGATTGATGGAATTGATATTTAAAATGTTTTCAAGTGACTTGTGAAATAGTTGTGCATGAGGTGCATGATAGGTGTAATTGTTGCCACCTGTGTGATTCATAGGGTGTTTCGGTTTGATAAGAATTACTGATAGCCGTTTTTTGTGCGCTGTATTAATTATGAATATTTAAATATTTTGACAGGAGTTTGGATGAGGTTGGGAAAAGCCACAGTGCCACCTGCTAGCAGTCAAAACCGGTAACCATGACGTCAGCATTGTCATCACAGCGATTCTGCCTGCGTTGGAACAACCATCAGTCAAATTTATTATCTGTGTTCGATCAGTTACTCCATGATGAGTCCTTTGTGGATGTCACACTTGCAGTGGAGGGTCGTTTCCTTCGTGCCCATAAGATGGTACTGTCAGCATGTAGCCCATATTTTCAAGCTCTGTTTGTGGGGCATCCTGACAAACATCCCATTGTTATCCTGAAAGATGTACCATACTGTGACATGAGGAGTTTATTGGACTTTATGTATCGTGGAGAAGTAAGTGTGGATCAGGACAGGTTAACTGCATTCCTCAAAGTTGCCGAGTCTTTGAGGATAAAAGGACTGACGGAAGTAAATGAGGAAAAGTGTGACCTGCCGTCAATAACGTCTTCCCTTCTGTCATCTGTTCCACCCCCTGTTGTGACCACACACACACCACCACCACCACCTCACCTTCATAGGATTCATCCCACATCATCCCCTCATAAACGTACTATCCCAATGCCGTCTGCTTCTTCTGCCACTTCCAGTAACCCATTGTTAGGTTCGGCACTTACTGCACCTAAAAGGAAACGTGGAAGACCACGAAAACTGTCTGGGAGTAGTGGTGGAGCTTCAACAGCAACTGGCCTCGTAGAAGGTGCCACGTCTTCCTCTGGCTCAAGTAGCAGGCATCAGTCTGCAATGGATGGTAATGGAGAAGTTGAAAACTCACCAAGACTATCATCTGCGGATTCTTTAGTGGCACAAGAATCGCCTGAATTGCTGGAGTTGAAGATGGGCATGGAGTTCCAACATTCACCGGCAGCAAATTCAGGTGCATCCAAAAGACCATCAAATGGAGAGAATGGATCAGGTCCTGGACTAAACACATCATCTGCAGAGGAAGGGAAAACACCAAACAAGGTGAGGCTTTAGTATATTCTTAAGTATTTTATGTGAGTTGTGATTGCCACGTCTAAGCTGATTACATACATATCGTTCAGAGAGGAAACTCTTATGAGAGTTCATATTCAGAATATGCCTTTGGGAACATTAAGAATGTAGCACCCCAAATTTTGGGAGCAAGTGACTACTGAAGAAATTGCCTGTCTTGTGAAACCTGAAGATCATGGCTGCATTCACAAGAACCCACACAGTTAAGTCCAAGAGCCTCTGCCATATTTTGTAACATGCTGGTGTTCACGTGTTGTTAGCCTTGTGTCCAGTGCTGAGGCTGAAGTTTTACATCTAGTTAGCTTGGTGCAGCAGTTTATTCAGTATATTATTCATAGGCTCTCCTGTCCATAACCTGAGGATGATCAGTGCTTTGGCATTCAGGGATCTGCTTATCATGGAACAAAAAGTTATGTTGTGAATTACTTATAGTTGTTGCCTTTGGGATTGCAGGATTCAGGTGTAATAGCTGAGTGTAGGTTTGGTTTTTTTCACACCGGCAATACATGGTAGATACACAGCAAAATGTCTTGGTACCTGAAATGTGTGATAAAGGTTTATTAAAGCAGTGAAAACGTAGCTGTGAACCAGCGGAAGGTAGTTCAGCCTACCAGGTTTGATATAATATTTGTTTAAGTATCTAAGTGTCTTGTGACTTGTGACTATGATTGTGAAGTTATATATGGTAAGTGCTGCAAAGAAGAATCAGCAGTTTCAGTTACCAGTAAACCATTTGTTCTGTGGAATGTATACAAACTAGCTATGTTTGTTACAAATAGAATTTTTAAGTTCAGGGCATTTCATTTCACGTCAGTGCACAAAAGTAGAATAACCCCACCCCCTTAAGATTTTGGTGAAGTGTGAAATTGTAGATGTAAGTAAAAATATGAAATTCTATCTGTCTGCTCCTTGTGCTTTATTTTAATAGGGATTTGCATTTTTTTATAAAATGGAATTTTATGGGGCATGAAACAGGTTGTAGATATTGCTGTAACTGTACTTCTGATTTAGTTATAGGGGCCGATTCAGGGCTTGAAGGTTAATGACATGCTGGTTCCAAAGAGGTGTCACACACTTAGATTTAATTTTTGATGGGCATCAGTTATGAAAGTTGACTTTTGATTATAAATTGACAAATATGGACCTGCAGACTTTTGTTGTCAAACACAGTGATTTATGTGTCATTTATTAATCCTAGCAATGCTATAGATTCCAAATAGGGACCATGTTGGCAGTCCAGAATTATAAATTGTAGTGTACTGTACTGTAAGGTCATGTAAGCAGCTCCCAGGCTTGAATGAGGATAGTGCTTCAGCCTTTGTGCAGGAAAATGCTGGGGTTTCATTTAAACTAGTGCCTACAGTTTTTCTAACCAGATGTTTATGCCTGTTATAACTGCTTTGATCATCGTACTCAGATATTGAAGTTGATTTGGAATTATTATTGAAATTTTTGTTTTGTTGTTTTCCACTTCACGTAGTGGGACAACATGTGTGGAAGAGATTTGAGGAGCTTCGTACTTTGTATGATTAGTGTTTTTCTGTGCATGACAAGCAACGATAAAGTGTTGGATAGACTCAGTTCAAACTGAAATGGTGGTTGGGTTTTCAGACTTGGCTGCTGTGTACCCTAAAACTGTATCCTGACTGGAATGCCTTGCTGCATGTGTTAATGTACAGCACATCAGAATGTCAGGCTCATGTTGGAAGGACTTACATTGTTGCATTTAACTACCGATTCTTAAACTATTCAGCTACCTTCAGTCTGGCAGTTATGATCTGCAGTCTTGTACAATGCTGCCTGTTTTGCGAGTACGTGAATGTCCTGGCCCAGTGAAAAATATTAAAGATACACTTGAAAAATGTTTGGTAAAAATTCCAATCAAACAAACAATGGTTAACAGTGAATCCAATGTTAAGAAATCCCTTAACACGTGTGTGTCAGCTGGGTGGCTTGCAGGCAGCCTGCAGCCTATGAATCTTTCCAAACCATCGGTGAATATGGCCCAAAGATATCACTTACGAATACAAGTGTTTGGTTAGATAAGATCGTTAAATTGGTTATTCGGTTTTTGAGCAAAATTTATATGTGTATAAATTTTTATGGCAGCTGGTGACTGCTATATTGGTTTGGCATATGGCATACAATAATATGCCATGAGGCGAGAGAGAGAGAGAGAGAGGATTGTACAGGAAAAAATAGCCAAGTGTCGGTGTATGTCTGCATTAGTAGGAATAATGGATGTTAATACTTAGTTACATTTGTTGAAAACTCTTCTCACTCATGAAAAGAAACAGAAGCTCTGATAGATCATGAATAATGTCCTTCCTTATCAGTAATGAAAGCAGCATTGGTGCAGAATTTTCAAACTAATGTGAATAACATAAGTGCAATTGAAAGATGCCAAATGTATGGAAAAATTCTCTGTTTAGAATTGAGGTTTTGGAATAGTACCCAGTTAAATACTAATTTAGATTTCTTATTCAGTTTTGGATCTGATAGTGTTCATTGTTTATGGTAACATTTTTTTGTAGTATTACACCTTTTGTTTATTTTTAAAATTTTGTGTCCCAAACTCTGTTCTGGAAGCTTATCATGGTGTGCTTGCAGCAGCGAGTTGGATGTGCCTGTTCTAACATTCTTTGTTATGCAGACAGAAAGGCAGTTGTGTTCACAGTATTATTTCCATGAAAGTGCTTGAAAGCAGACTGTTAAAACTGCTTTATTAAATGTTTTAAGTTCAATAGAATTTCAGCTGTTGTTGCTGGTTTCATTTCTGGTATCAGTGTGAGGTAGAAGTGTAAAGTCTGCCCGCATTTTGTTAGCTGGTCACAACTACACCAGTGCTGTTTTAGCCTGTTTTTGAACCTCTTCCTGTACAGGTTTTAAGTAATGTTACACTTTCAGGAGTTGGTAGTTTTATTAGAATTTCATGTAACTGTTATTGCATATCTTTTTATTTTATTTCACACCTCATAATATTTTGTAGAATCATATACTGCAGATGCTGCACATTTGTGGGTTTGTACATTGTGGTTTTGCTTATTTGTGTCAGAATTATTGGTCAACTCTGGTGCCTCATGGTGTATGTCGGTCTCTGTTTTGTGGTCGTGCTGGTGTAGGCCCATGGAGTAAAATATGAGTGGTCACACATGCTTGCTTGCCTCACACAGTAACTACCTAGATATAGGATATGGACTGTCCAACTCTATTTGCCTAATTTTTGTAAGTAATTGTTGTCCTTGTGTTTTAATTATTTTTGGAAAGTGTGATACATGTGCTGATGAAGAGCCTAAGTATAAAGAGAAAAGAGATGTTTTATCTGTTAGAGAAAGTGAAGGTTGTTGGATAAAGGACAGGGGAATGGGCATTAGGTGCAGTTCATTTCATTTTGGTGTCAGTGATCCAGTGATTCATTTTATCAACAAATATCCAGAGAAGATAAGGGGAAGCATTGAGGCTAATGTTGCATTGAGTGTGAAAATTTGTGCATTATTCATTGTGACCCTTTCTTTGAAAAGATGATCAGTGTCTTGTGGATATGGCTGTAATTTGAGAAACAGAATTTGTTGTCAGTGGTGCTGTGGTGAGCTAAGCTGGTAAAGGGCAGTTTGAAAACTGTCTTTGAAGCCCAAGAAGGCTTTAAGGCTTTAAGGCCCTCATTGTCCTTGATAATGGCACAGGTCATACACAGAATCTTGGTCTCAACAATCTAAGTACCCAAGTTGAGAATCTCTCCAGTACTGTTGCCTCAATCCTGCAGCTTCTTGGCCAGGGTATTGTCACAGCATTCAGGAGGACACTTGCCACACTTCCTGCCTTATTTTGGATGCAGATGAGAATGGGACCTTTGTTAGTATCAGTGGATGTTGAAAATTGACAGCATAGGTGCCTGCATGTTAAATGTAAAGGAGGCCATGCACAAGCTGAAGTCTGTGGCTCTGTGTAGCTGCTGGAAAAAGTTTTGGCCTGAAGGATTGAACAACTTCTGGAGATTCTCCAAGCAGCAGGACGAGTAAGGAGCACTCTCATGTTAGCCCGTGAAGATCCAGGAGAAAGATTGGAGGAAGTTGATATCCAGGAAGTTCTCAGACACTTGTGCAGCAGATGTAACTGCAGAGGATCTTGAACATTGAGTGCTGGAGGAAACAGAAGATGAAGATTCTGAGATTCTGATGCTGTTGCAAGGAGGTCTCAGCTGATACCAGTGCTCTGCAGGAAGGCCTCCGAACGACATATGTCTTTCATGTCTTGGAGTTCAACCATTTCATTGATATATGCCTAATTTTAAGCATGTAATGGCTGTTATGGTACCATATGAGGAGATGTATAAGGACATACAGAAGTAAGCAGATCAATCACCGCTTACCCATTTCATTACTGAGTCTTCTGTCTACCCCTTGCCATACATTCTTTGTGATTCAGTCAGTCAGACAACATTTATCCAGGGACGCTGATGTCATTCCAGTCAACACCAACCCAAATGTTTCTATGTTTATTAATTATTGAGTTGCATATTGTCATGTTCCATCTGACTTTGGTCCTGTAACCCCATTTTTCCAATAATTTCTTAACTTTGTATGATGCAATGTAACCATTTTCAGATTTTTCAAGAATATGACCCCATGGCAAAGTTGTGCTGTAACACAAATTGACTGCTCAGCTAGATTGTAGAAAATTAATACCGAAGGTATTGTGAAAGTGATGGATGAACTAAACTGGCAGATTTCATTGTAAACAACTGAGTGGTGCTGTACAGTCATGGCAACATGGTGTGAAAATTCATATGTTTATCAAAATCCAGTTTTATCTTACACCATTTTTTCCCCTGTTTTGCATTTTTAATTGCAATCACTTTTGGGCTGCAGCTAATTCTGTGCAGAGAAGTCCTTGAGAAGCTAAACCACTCAGGTAGCCAAGAAATGCTGTGTTACAAACTTTATAGGTTCATTCCTGTAATGAGGCTGTGATACACTATCAGAAATTGTACTTGAGTTATTGTTAAAAAGTTGCAACTTCCTGTTGTTATTCACATGTTCCATAGCAGGAACACCTTTTTGGATTTTTTTATCTGTCTGTATAGGCTGTTGTGTTCGTTATGTTCATTTTTATAAATGTGTATTGAAATTGTGTATAAAAGTTCCCCTGACTGAAGAAAGGGGAAGTAGGTTCGTCAGAAACATCGGTGTGTCTTTATAAGACTGCATTGTTACAGATCCAAGAGGATGGTAATCTTCTTTCTTCAAAATACAGTAATTTCATGCCTCAGTTGGTATGTGCTGTTTGCATGTCTTGGATCTGGCTGTCCATGTTTCATTTTGAGAACTTTGGAACAAATCTTGATGATTTTTGATGATATGAACATGATCGTGTTTGAGGTGATCTCAAGATCTCTTGCTAAATTTTGTACTCTGTTGGTAATAACAAGATGGTAGACATTTACCAGTCAACACTGCATGAGTCCCAGAAGACCTGAAAGATTCAAGACACAGGAACTTGTGAGGTGGAAGCTGCACAGATGGTTCTGAAATGTTGTATGGTGATACCTTTGAAAAATACGCAGAGACTTTTTGTAAAATCTAAAAACAGAATTGAGACTGCCTGCATACATCTGGTGTTGTCTCCTTTTCTGCTGAAGTGATTATTACTTTTTGAGATTTTTAGGCAGCCCGGGAAAACACCGGAGCATGAAGTGTGATTACAGACTTAGCTAAATGGGCAGTAATCAGAGATTAACAGTTTTTTAAAATTCTTACCATTTTAATGCATCTTAACCTCATTCATGTTTGATTTTTGGGGAATAGTTATGCTGGCTTGAATAATTTTTAAGATCAGTGAAATTTCTGGAAACTGAATCTTTTAAAAATGAAATAACTTCATAACCATGACTGCATGAATGAAATTGCTTTTCACTGTTGGATTATAAATTTACATTACATACATGTTGGCTGTCAGCCAAAAGTTATTTATCTGATTTAGGGTGATACATATTTGATTTATAAACAGCATTTTTTCTGTCAAGGTAGCATAAAAAACGAACGTGTGTGTAGATTTTTTGTATTCTGGT
>JGI20166J26741_11702918_pt1 | contig 10824 bp, 5 predicted proteins | sample TergutCu122P5_FD_26741 | JGI IMG/M metagenome (IMG submission 26741) | reverse complement strand
GTGTGTGTGTGTGTGTGTGTGTGTGTGTGTGTGTGTGTGTGTGTGTGTGCGCGTGTGCATGTACATGTATGTGTAAAATGTAACAGTTGCAGTAAATAAACAATAATAACAATTTTCACATATTTTTATAAGTCTTCCTAATATAATTCACTCCATGTAACAGATACCTTCAGAAGCTAAGAGTTGCTCAGGTTGCCAAGAAATTGGTTTTATTCAAACCGAACATCCATACACTGCCCCAAAAGCCTACCACCAGACCCTGTTCTGAGCCAGATGAATTCAGTGCACATTCTCATATCTTGTTCTTTAAGTTCCATTTTAGTATTATCCTAGGAAGGACTTGATGTGCTTGGACAGCATCCTGCTAACATGGCTGGAGGTCACGTGACGGTATGGCAGGAAGAAGAATGAGGTTGGTTTCTCAAGTGACATTTCCTAATTTCTTCCTAATATTAAATATTACCTGTTCATCACCAGACGTGGCATTTCCACTTGTGGCTGTAATGCCATAACACACGGATATGGAGTATGGTTTGGTCCCTTGCACTGCCTGAAAAAATCAGCAAATGAATGTCCTCATTATGTTAATGATTACACTTCTTAAAAAATACTTAAATCCAGCATTATCAGCCAGATGTTTACAGTGTACATAACTGTGAACACTGAATACATGTTTTCTCTGTATACCAAATCCCTGGATAAAATCTGCAGTTTATATAGAATGCACAGTCAGTTTGTGATATTTTTACACTCTGGCAATCATAACACATGTATTTCATGTGAACTTGCTGTATTTTTTAATAAGTGTATTGTGTTCATGTTGCAATATGGTGTATACATAGTAAGTCTTACCACCAGCACAGATATAGCTCCAACCAGTTACCACTATATTATTTTTTTCCCCCCAGAAGTTACAAGACTTTCACGTCTCTTACTATCACTTTAAGCAGATACAATTAATCTCCTTACACCTAAGTGTCATATCTTGACTCATGCAGCAAACTTTTGTAAAAGAGTCCTGTGAAAACAGCAGAAAGCATGCGCACAAGATGATGCACGGTGCAGTACATGTTTGTGAGCCATAATTTACAGCTCTTTTTGCAAATGTTACTTTTGATAATATAAGTTACATTATAATATGTATTTCTTAAATATTTCTTACAATTCCTGACAAAGTTTGGTAACCCAAAACTTTGACTGCTTAAATTTGGTATGATAATGACTATCTTTCCTTGGGAGGGGGTTCTTGATTTTCCTGAACCATCCCAAATTCCAGACCTACAGTCTTTTATCACAGTTACTACTTTCATAATCAACCAAGTTTCATGCCTCAAATCATCCGTTTTGTTACTGCCTAAAAGCCAAAGTTCAGGAGAGAAAAGTATGTTCCATGAACCTTCACATGACAAATTAAAGAAAGAAAACAGGATGAAGAAATGATGAAGATGACAACAAGTAACAGTTTTCATGAATAATGGCTTAATTACTGACGGTGGCGAAACAGGTTTATGAGAGATAGGGGAATTACTGATTTTGCAACTCTTCCTGAAGTTGGCTCTACCTACTTCTGTTCCTATTTTTACTTTTTCTAACCCCTAAACCTTAAATGTGTGATCTATGACAACATTGTAATTGTATCTACTAACTTTCAAAACATTTTATTTTCTCTTCTTTTACTATATCTGAAATATTTAAGCCAGTGAAATGACAAGCCACAGGACAAATAGCCGGTCTCAATTATCAACTGGCTTCATGAACAGGGACTTTTCCTTTGATCTTGAAGTCCAAATCACACATGAGATCCATCCAGCATCCTTTAGAATGGGACCTTGGCCTCCATTAGGCTGGCTACCTACTTCCACCTAGTCCTGAAGTCTATACATTTCTGGACTTGTATATTCAACTGTCATCTTACATAAAGTAAGGTCATCAAACTCTCATAGTGTTAATGATGATTGAACATAGCTTCTATCATATCAGATTATGGGACTACATGTATATAAGAAGATATTTAATGAAGGCAACTGAGTGATAATGTAACCATTACTTATACAAATAAATTTAAGTGGTTTGTATGAAATATCTGCAATACCACTACACAGGGAAGAAATGCAAATAACATTTGTGATCAGTATGCAAATTACTTGTAAGTGATAAAGGTTAAGTACCCTGACAGGTAAATAACATCATCAATTCTAAAATAGTGTAAAGAAAGAAAGAAGGAAAAAAAACGCATAGTTAACTCATAACTGTTCTTTTTTCTCATTCTGCTTTCTTTGAAAAGTGGAGTACATTAAAAGCCATTTCTTCTTAATCATCTTGCCTGCACATGTTTTTGCTGCATTATTCTACACTGAACTCCACAGCGTCAGTTAAGCTTCAATTTCAACAACAATCTCTTTGGTATTATTCAACTGCAAACCCATTTGTTCTTATAAGATCTACCGCACCTTCTGTTTCTAAAGCATGCCAAGTGGTGATCAGAAGCATCTCCATTGAATGTGTTTTTTATTTAAAGCAATGATCTGTTAAAGTCAAAGCCACTTTCTGTGTCATATGTTTGTGGTCAGACCAGCTACTCTGAAGACAGAGACACACAATTAAACAGGCTTTGATGCCTTCCATGTTCTGCTTAATTTAAAACAACTCCCTGCTTCATGGTCAAAATTCAGTGGTGCTACCAAGCAGTCTATGTATAATGAGTTTCAATTGCTCAGGTACAAATATGGGACACTCGAGGATGTTGCCATCACAGATCTAAAATGTTGCTAATTTAATAAGCTTTTCAAGCATTATCATCATCAAGAGAAAAATAATACCATGTCTGCTTACACAATAAACAGCATTATTTAAATTAACAGCAGAGGCAAGAAATAGTTTTCTTTCTACTGCCATCACATCCAAAACAGGTGTAATTTTATCAATTCTTTGTTCACGTATGTAGTACCAAACAGTCCAGCAAGACAAGCATGTGACTGATGACTAGCTCCAGCTAATGTTTTATGACAGTATACTTCACCTTTTTATTGAACTGTAATACCATTTGAAAATGTAAGTCACCTGCATGTCTCTCTCATACAGTCCAGATTCAAACAGCAGAAAACTTCATCATCTTTAGATGGGATGTCTGCAAAGCCACAGTAAGGACATGTTTCCAGAAGTTTTACGCCAGCAGCCTCCATTTCCTTCAGATGGCATATATGGAGCAGACTGGAGAAAGTGACAGGTTTCACTGCTTTCTATACAGAAATAGAATTATAACAGTGAAGAGATTTACTAACAAGAACTGCTGTTAACTGCTACTGTGAATTCACAGTGAACACAATGCATACAAATGCCTTCCACAGATTAATTTTTATATTCTATTTGTTACTTAAAAATCTCTATTAAAACTAATTTATTATAGGAAGGCTGCGATCAGTGTTTCCTTGTATAAACTACTTTATTCTCTCTTATTTCTTCAATCACTCTCTTGCTCACTCACTCACTCTGTGACATGCAGTTCAAAGATCAAGCCCCTAGGGCTGCACCTTACAAAGCTGACAACATAAGAGTAAGACTTCAAACTTTAAATTCACGCTAAAAAAATAAAGTTTCCTCATTTTTTCTAAATTAAAAGAAGGTTTATAAAAAGGTAAAAATGTAGGTCTAATTGCCTCACACTTGAAAAGTTCCTTCCCAAAACTACAGCATTAAGAAGGTCAAATTTGGAAGATACGCAACTTTATGGGTCAACAATCTAGAAAACTGAAAAAATAAAATTGGTTCTATACAAACTCTTCCAAATCTGACATTCATGTAACTATAAAATCACTTACATCCAACAGAACAGATGAGAGTCGGCCAGAAAACAAGTTCATATAACGTACAATTTCAAAACTACAGAATTTACACTGTGATTATATCAAGGGAATTCACTGCCAAGCAATTATTGTCTGTTTCTAATATAAAACTATAATGTTGGTGCCCACATACTTCAGGACAATTTTGAGATGGAAACGTTTGACGTGATGGCTGGTAACATGGTACAGGGATGCCTGTCAATGGGTGAAACAAAACCCATGAGATACATGCCTCACTGGTGGAAGGGGCCATGTGCATAAGCAGTGGAATAGCAGTGCAATTAAATTTGAACTGCTCATAGTAGAGCTGAAAATAAAAAACTCTGAACTGTATGTATTGTAAACTTATTTTCTAACCGACAAAAAAAGAAAAAAAATAGTAAATTTATTATCATGTCATACCTTCAATTCTTCCATGCTAAACAGCCATTGGCATCCTTTGTTAAGACATGAGAATGGATTTTCACATTTAAGGAGTCTGCTATCCACTGCACTGAATATAAAACATCCACATACTTTAGTACCACCACTTCAAATGAATAATTTTGAAAGATTTAAGGAATGAAATTTTACTTACTTCTGGATGCACATTTTACAGAACATATGGGACACAATACAGGGTGCCATATCCTCAATCAACAGATCACAAACACCACAGTGTCCACACTGTTGCAGCTCCCCTCTTAGTTTTGCCTTACAAACAGAAATGTACATTTTATGTTACTCACATCACGCATATTCTTACAATCAATATATCAACCAACCAGTGCTCTTAATAAAATACAATTAATAACAGTACCAAAACATGCCAAAACATGTAGTAGTTTGAAACCTGTTATGAATTGTACTTTATGAAGCGAATTTATTGGTTGACATATTGATTGTAAGAAATGTAAATATTAAACAATACTGACTACATTTCTCCACAGAATTAAAATCACAATAGGTCTTCTACTGTGAAAAATGAATGTTTGTTTCTGACAAAGGTATAGATACAATTTAAATCTTCCATACATTGTAAAATAACATTGTATGTAGAGGTTAGAGGCACATCAGCATCAGAGGCTATATGCAGTTCTACACCCAAAAAAGCGTAAAAATTTAAATGGGAACTTAAATACACATAAAACAGGAAACAGAAACGTAAAAACAATCATGAACCCAATCTGTACATCACTATTTAGTAAACCGAGTCAATATAAATTACCATGTTCTGTGCAAGAACCAAACTGTACTATGATCTTCCACCTAATATTAAAACTACGATACCTAGGTCAGCTCTGCAATGTATCCATTAGATCATGCTTTCTACTATACAGACGAACCATTTTTCAACTCAAAGTTCATAAGTAGTGCCCATATTATTATGTAATTTTTAACATATATATCTTAAAATATTTTTGGTCTCCAGAACATGATATTCCTACAAGATAATTATAAATAGCTGAATAAATCACATACTTCATATTTGTGATGTATTATTTTATATTCATACCATGACACAGGTACATCCTTTTACTACAATGCCTTTATGGAATGTAAATAAATTCTGATTCTAAGAGATTGATAAGAATTTTATTCATGTACTGCCCTATCATTTAACAATGAACCCACTATCATGCATTCTACTAAATAAGACAATTCAATATGACAGAGATCCATTTTGAGCCTCAAGATACAGCAACTATTTCATACGCTTTTCACATTACCGTCACTGCTAATACACAAGCCATTACACAGGGATTTTTACATAAATGTCTGTGAAGGTTATGTGCATTCAATATACATATACAGATGTACAAATACTCCAGAATATATGAGGTCCAATTAGAAAATATTTTATGGCTTCAATTTATTCAATGCAAAAACACAAAAACTGGAATAAATTAAATCTAGTTACTTAAATTAATAAAAAAATAGCCCATGGCCATACACCAAGATAACTGCTCAATAACGTACATTTACAACCAGATCCATTATCCAAAATATTTTAAATCTGTGGTACTCTGGAATAAGAGCATTTGACACTTACTATTTCAAATGCAGTTGCTTTCTTCCTTTTTTTGGATTGAAGATGGCTTTCAATCTTATGTTTATTTTCAATAAATGTTACCTATAAAACAAAAATAAATATGCATACATGAAACACAAAATCATGGCTTAGTGGAGCAGACAGACAGTAATGATAAATGTGCATAGGAACAGAATTGTAAATTTTTACAGTTTTGCTAGGTTAGGTGTTAATGGCTTATGATGCCAGATTTATCTTCTAAGGTTAATAATCCATAAACAAGTCACTACAGCGGCATGGCAGAAATTACAATTCATATCCAATTCATCCCTGTTCCATCATTACTAAAATCTCTTCAGATCAAAAAACTGATTTTTGCCTCACAATAATCAACTACAGTAATATACAGGAATATATCACGAAAACCTACGCTCCCTAGACAAATGGAAGCACAGTACAGCTGCCCAAACCTCATCACTGTCTCTTCAAGAGTAAAAAAATCCTAGATGTTCATTGAACCTCTAGTTTAAGAACTCTATTAGGTCACTGGTTTTGAGCATTACTTACTACAAAATTTTCTGGTCAGTAAATATATTCTACAATTGCTCACATGAAGTGAAAATTGATTCACACAAAAATATAAAATACTAATAATATAATGGAAATCAAGAGACAAATGAAATATTAAGATACAGTAAGATAAATATTCTACTGTCATAAAAAGAATTCCTTATGCTAACATAATGCTGGGCAATGTAAGGCATATTTGATACACATGACACTCCATGTGTTGCCCATACTCCAGTTCTCAGGAGAATGGGTTTCCTTTTACTGACACAGTTCTTATATCATCTTCAAATTTAGTTGCAGTGGCACCAATTTGGACCAAACATGGGACCTTGTGAATACAAGGTTAATAAACCAGTATATTTATGTTCATATGTGTGTGAGCATGTCACCTTATTTCTGAACAGCAAATACTGAAGATATGAAATAACCCCAGCCAACACACTTTCATTTATTACTTCTCCCACTCCTGCCCTCTACCACAGCATCCAGAGAACATCAAAGAACTTTGATTTTATTGAAAGAAAAGTAACTGCATATTCAAAATAAACATACATCTGTATTGATACTTGTCATTTACATATTTTCATTTTTCAAGCTCTTTCCACAATACCATCATGCTACAGTTTGTTGACTTACCAATTAGAAAAATTTATTTTATTTATTACTATCATTTAATATTTTCAATATTCTAGGTCTAAGAATGCTGATACCTTGTACAATTGATTTCAATGAAGGCTGTTTATCAGAAAAAGATTTCTTAGCTATATTGCAAAACGCACAAATCGTTTTCATGCATAGAAAACAAGTACAGATCTCTGCTGGCATAAGCTAATTATCCTGCATGCATGATTTTTTGACCAGAGATACATTAAATGTATTGATTTTTAAAACTTCCAACAATGTAATTCATAACCACTTACCTCCTGTACGAATTGTATACTGAGTTCATGGGGTTTTAGACACCCACAACCTAAACCAATTTTTCTAATTGTTCTTTTCCAAGATGATTTCCACACATCAAGTTCCTCACATGTTAGTGTTAAGCTGCGCCTATTTTTCTCAAATATAAACGTAATATCTGGAAATGGAATTCTTCTGTATTTGGATTTAAGATACATCAATGCAAGGCATTCATCACTGTGCCTTTTTTCTTTAATTAGTTTATTCCTGAAGTAATTGAATGGTTCAGGTATGGCATGAAGAAACCTTTCAATACTGAAAACATCCCTCACTTTTTTCAGAAATACTTCTATGTAAGCAGGTGAAAAATATATAATTTTTTTCTCAACTGGAAGTCGGAGCAATGGAACAGCATACACCACCTTGCTTTCATAATCTTTAATTGTCATTCTGGCTGGCAATAATTCAACTTCTAGGATGGAATCTTCATTCTGTTCATCTGATATTGTAGCTTCAGTGTTTTCATTACGTGATTCACCTCTATCATCTTGTGCATTATGTAGGGAAACCATGGCACTATGAATGGCCAATTGGGAACACAAAGTGCTGCTTTCTTCTAGATGATCACTAATGGTTTTCTTGTGTAGTTCTCTTACTTTCTTATTATTTTCATGCCCACCATTACTTTCTGTTTGATGCCAAGGATTTGAGTTCTCTAGCTTGCTCAGTTTCTTACAGGTGTCACTTACATTTTCACCAATTCCTTCTTTTGCAACAGACTTTGTTATTGTATCCTTTTTACATACATTCAGTTTATCTGAATTTTCACTGGAACATAATTCCATTTCCAAATCCAAACGTTCCTTGTTTACCATATTTTTGCTGCTTGTCAGCTGATTCTGTGCCAGAATTCCTTCATTATCAGTTTTAGAACTTACATTCTGTATACCTTTCCTTGTAACACCTTTTGAAGTAATGTGATATAGTTTATGACTGTTGGAGTCTTCTGTTTTTACCTCATCTGTAACAAGAGCATCTTGAGGCTGTCGTGCATTCATCCCTGACCCAGGCTTCTTCAAGGTAACCCTAACTTTAATCTTTGGCTTTTTTCTATGTAGTTTTGCACCATTCTCATCATCTCCACTTCTTTTGCTTGTTTTACAAATTTTACTCTTAGGGGAACCTCCTTTAGTTAAAATTTCTTTTTTAGTACATTGTACCCGCATATTGTGCTTTGAGTTTTGACTGTGGTGCCCCTCATTTCTGCATGCACTACTGACTACTGTCTCTGCTCTTTTGGCAGTCCTAATATTTTTCATTTGTTGTGATTCTATTTTCTCGATGAAACAAGATTTTCCTTCCAGTATCCTGCAACCTTCAGATTGTTCTGAGAGATTTTTGACAGTAATGGTACTATTTGCTTTTTTTGTGTATGCATCTGTATCAGAGTTGTTAATGTTATCATCTTCAAAACCATCAGAAATAGTAATAATTGGTATATATCTCATGCTCATTCCCAAGAATTCCACATCATCTTCAGTATCATTTATATCTGTAAGAGTAACTACTGAAGTCTTAACATCATTGTCAACTGAATTCACAGGTACTTCAGGAATAATGTCTTCATTACAATTATCTGTGGTAAGGTCAACAACAATGTTTCCTTTTTCCATAATGTGCACTTGCCTAGCCATTTTTATCTATGTTTCGTGCCTGTAAAAAAGTTTAAGACTGGTTACAAGCAGAAATTGTTTAAAATTGGATAAAGTTCCGACTATTGGTTCTCAAACTTATAAAGTATATGGACCTCTACTCAACTTCAAAAAACTGTGTTGGCCACTATACACCAATTGCTTTACTTGTAGACTCCATTTGGAAAAAAAATAATGACTACAAAGGAACAAAATCTTATGTACTCAGTAGCTTTTTAAAACCAATTCTAAATGTATTCATCACAGTAGCAAATATGACCATTTTAAAAATGGTAATATATGTGGGATACATGCCATTGAATCAGTTATATTTGAAGACCCCATGGAATAATCCCATGGCCCCCTTGGGGCCTGCAACTCACAGGTTGGGAACAACTGGTTTACGTCATTGTCAGGTATTTTGTTCCTTTTCCTACAGTGATATAATAATATTGGAGGGCATTACGCATAAAGGTATTTTTTCTACATTTAATGGTATGCTTAAATGCATTTATTGGGTGCAGAAGTTCCACAAATCCTTAAGAGTGTGAATCAATCCTTTGCCTTTCAGGCTGCAGCCAGTCACTTATTGACGTATCAAGCTCTCCCATGGCATAAGTAAATGAATAAGCAAAGCGCCAGCCTAAATGTGACAACAGTAGTGCACAACGCAATTGGTTAGACCTTATGTTTTACTTGCTTTATTGGTCTCCACACAGAAGAAGAATCACATGCTGTTTGTAGTATCTATGCCCTGTGTTTGTATTTATATGGGCAGCATTGCTGCATTACTACAAGAATGACACAACACCTAACAATTTCTTATAAAGTTTGACAGGTTCATTCATTCATTTAACATTCCATAAATCCAGGCGTAGGATATGGAACATGTCATTCATATAGTCTAGGTATAGTTGCATTAATTTAAGTGTAGAGACTATGCAACTGCCTGTCATAAAAATCAATTATCTAAGTGTTATACATGTAGCAAACATATGGGAATTAGATTGTACAACAAAATGACAACTAGAATAAAGCAATTAGATAGTTTCAGGGATTTTAAAAGAAAATTAAAGTTATTTTTACTGGATCACCCTTTTTATGTACTAAATGAGTTTTTTATATTTGAAGAAGTAAGAGAACCAGTAAGTAACAACACATGTAAGACAAGATGTAAACAGGACTTCATGTATTGTGAAAGTTGCTATTATGAAATTAGACTAGTTTATTGGATAATTAATCACACGTGTGTAGTTGACTGAATTTATGTAATTCTGGTAAAATGTTCATATCTGATGGTAATTTTTAACAGCTGTATCTATAGTAACTTATATTAAAATATTGTATTCTATTACATTCTATTAGTGCATTACTATTATATTATTTATAAATTTACTTTATTATGTATATGACTTTCTGCATATTGACAAGTCTAATGTTACTATGTAACTATATGGATGTAAATAAATAAATAAATTATAATAAAAATTAATGTTAAAATGTTCCCATTCTGGTAAATCATAAAAATTTTACATAAAATCCTTAATAATTACATTAGAGTGATTACAGATTCTGGAATGAGAGATTCCTGTCGTGAATTGTTTAAAAAACTGCAAATTTTGCCCCTTTTTCTCAATATACTTTTTCTTTACTTATATTTGTAGTGAAAAATAGAGAATTATTTAAATTAAACTCTGATATTCATCATACTGGAACAAGACATAATAATGACTTGCATTTGCCTTCAACACATCTCAACCTATTTCAAAAAGGAGTATATTATTCCGGAATAAAAATATATAACCACCTT
>JGI20166J26741_11702696_pt1 | contig 10825 bp, 12 predicted proteins | sample TergutCu122P5_FD_26741 | JGI IMG/M metagenome (IMG submission 26741) | reverse complement strand
AAATGTCCCCTCCACATCCACAGTGAAGGACACTTCCCGTGCTTGATTTGTTTAGGTGGAAAAAATTAAGGTCCGATACTTTTTGAACAGCCCTCGTACATATGCAGGGTATATGCTACAGGAAGTGTCACGTACATTCAGGTAAGTTTATAACTATGCGAAAAGTTTTCAAGCAACATGTTCCATTCTAGACTGTAAGACAACACAAACAGATATGTATGTACTGCATACATATTAGATAACTGGTGTTCACAGACTCTTCACTGCAGATCTTGAACCAAGACTGAATTCTCTAAGCTGTAGCTTAATGGGGTACGTGATAGTAAAAAAGACCTTGCACTCCTTCTGTTTAGCAAAGAAAGTGAATTTCAACCTAGGGCATACATGAACTCTCAGAATAATGGGTTTCCCATGTTGATCCATGAAGTGCCATTACATGCTGTTAACAAATCAGTAGTAGGGCCAGATGGAGTTCCTGGTGAAATCCTGCAATTGGGTGGGGTAGCCATGAATCCTTACCTAGCTAGACTACTCAAAGTATCATTAAACAATGCTACCATCCCAAGTGACTGGAAAAGAGCAACAGTGGTTCCTATTTACAAAGGAGGTGATTGATCAGCAGTCTCAAACTATAGACTCATAAGCTTAACTTCTGTGGTCTGCAAGCAACTGGAACATGTTATAGCAGGGTACTTGAGCAAGTCTGGGATAAGAATGATTGGTTATATGAGGGACAGCATGGGTTTACACTGGGATACTCATGTGAAAGTCAAGTCATCACAGTGTGCCAGGACATAGCGGACTCTTTGGACGAGGGGGTCCGTACAGACACGATTAAAATAGACTTTTCCAAGGCTTTCGATTAGTTCCACATGATCAGCTGCTTACGAAACTGGGGGCCTTGGGCGTGGATTCGAGGGTAGTTGCTTGGGTAAGGGAATTCCTTGTAGGTCATACTCAAAGGGTAAGAGTAGGAGGGCAACTATCCAAGAAGTCAAAGTAACCTCAGGTGTGCCGCAAGGGAGCGTTTTGAGCCCACTATTGTTTCTAGTGTATGTAAACGATATATGGAGCAACGTCAACTCGAGTATTAGACTATTCGCTGACAACTGTATAATTTATAGGAAAATCACAAATAAGAACGACATAGAAAAGTTGCAGAAGGATCTAGACACCTTGGGGGAATGGGCAGTAGAAAATGGGATCAAAATAAATCCCGATAAAAGTAAGGCAATAAGATTTACGAGAGCTTGGGTTAAAAATCCACTGGGTTACTCCCTTTTTGACCAAAAAATTCTGGAAGCGAGCAATTGTAAATACTTGGAAATAATCTTACGAAGTGATTTAAACTGGGTGGACCAAGTAAATTACACAGCACAAAAAGCCTGGAAGGCACTTCACTTTGTATTGCATGTTCTCAAAAAAGGAAATAGGAATACAAAATGTTTAGCCTACACGTTGTTGCTGCATCCTATTCTTGAATATGGGTCTGCATGCTGGGATCCATGCAGAGAGGGACAGATAAATGCGTTAGGCCGAGTAAAGAAGAGGGCTGCTCGATTTGCAGATCATATGAGGGATTCTGAATGGGAAACCTTGGCTCAGTGTAGGATGATAGCACGCTTATGCGGACTTTTTAAAGTGTACTCTGGGGAATGGGCTTGGAAAGCTATACATGACAGGTTGTGAAGGCCTTACTATTTGAGTAGGGTTGATCATGTTCGGAAAATTAGGAACAGGAAACAAAGAACGGATATCGGGAAGTATTCCTTTGTAAATAGGACCATTAAAAACTGGAACCAACTACCTGCAGAAACGTTAGGGACTTTCCCTTGTAAACCTAAGATTTTTAGAAACAGAGTTAGAAAAGCAATTATAAACGGGGTGAAATGAAAGGAATAGAAGTGTGGCGAAAATCAGTGCAGTGAAGTGAAGTGAGGTGAAGTGTAGTGATGTCAGGTGATATGGAGTGGTAGGAAATTTAAATGGGAGGAAGAGAAGTGTCAAAAAGTGTAGTGAAGTGGAGTGAAGTGTAGTGAAAGTCTTAGTAACAGGCTGTCTAACATTATTAGAGGATATATAGATCACAGGAAGTTTGCTGCTTTTATGGCTTTTTCGTTTATCATATTCCTACATGTACTTTTGGTTCTTTTTTTTTTTTTATCATTGTGTATATGGTTGTATGTTTTGTATACTTTTGTTGAATTCTGTGAGTTATGTATTCTTACTGTTAGGTTTATGTATTCTTAATGTTATGTATGCTCTATTCTGTATATTCTGTTTTCATTGTGCCAAATGGCATTCTTCGGCTACCCTGACTGAGGTTTCTCCATGCTTTTTCCTCAGTTGTAAGGCAAATGCCAGGGTATAACTCGCAAAGATGGGGCATGGCCCGCACTCTTCCCAATTAGTTAATTGTGTTGTTCTATGTATTGTTTGTGTGTGAATGTGTACTGTACTACTGCCACTGGGTGTCAACCCAATTGCAGTTAACAAATATATCTATCTGTATCTAAGGTTCCCATGAGTCTAACTAGGTTTATTGGGCCCATTTTATCATGAAATCATAAATTCACATTGATATATCACACACATTCTGACACCATTGAGGACCTTTTCAATTACAAGAGACAATATGCCCTTTTTCAACAAAACAGTGCATCACCTCACACTGCACAAAAAACCATGTCTTAAAAGTGAGCAGGGGATTGTGGTCGCCCTGTTTCACTGGATCTGAATCTGTGCAGTTTTTAGTTTTTGGAATGTTAACAGATAAAACATACAAAGGCATAACCAGAAGTTCCTAATTTCATCACTAGGACTTCGAACGGCAAGCAGTACAGTCTTAAAAGACATGGATTTGAATGCATTAAAATGTATTCATTATTCATGAGGTGCTAAATTTTTTATTCAATTACAAATTACACTATCATAGCACAATGCATCAATTCAAATGCTTTCTTTCTAATCATCTTCAGTGTAAGGATTTTATTACCATCCACATCCTTTTAACATGCACCATTAGTCATAAAATAACAGTAGGCATAACAGATCCATTTTTTCCTCTGATATGATACAAACATTCTGGCACCAAGTATTTTATAATGGTACCATTTTTAATTAAGTTATATGCATTGTTTACAAAGTGGTTCTGGGGACAGAAAAGTCAGCAGGGGATTGTGGTCTCCCTGTTTCACTGGATCTGAATCTGTGCAATTTTTAGTTTTGTGGAATGTTAACAGATAAAACATACAAAGGCATACCCAAAAGTTCCTAAACTCATCACTAGGTCTTTGAACGGCAAGCAGTACAGTTGTATGCTACTAGGTGCCATACTGTCTTCTGAGTCGGTCTACTGAATTTTGCAACAATAACCCTCTGTGTTGCTTCTCTACAGATATTTATTGTTGTTTACTGTTGTGAATTTCCATAGTTGATTTGAAGGAACAATGTATATGCATTAAGTTTTGCTTCAAAACTTAGGGAAAACTATATCAGAAAAGCATAAAATGTCCAAAAAATCTTTTGGTGACAATACCATGGAAGAACACAAGCTTTTGATTAGTTTTCTTGATTCAAACATGGGGAAACATCAGCTGAAGATTGTGAGCGTTCTGGTCATCACTCCACAGGTTATACATATGAAAACATGGAGAAAGTTCATTAAATCGTCAATAAAAATTGTAAGCATTCAGGTTGTCCTGCCACAGGTTACACAAATGAAAACAAATGAGAAAGTTAAAAAAACTGTCCACGATGATTGATGAAATACCTTGTTGGGATCACTGGTGGATTAGGTCTCTCTATGGAACATGTCACCAACTGAAAATGTGGCAAACCTCTGCACAGTTTTTGCCTCAGTTGCTCACCAACAAGAAGAACCAATTTTTGGCACCACAAACATGGCTGTGAACCTCCACCCTCCTAACTCACCTGACTTGATCCCTTGTTTCTGCAAATAAAATTGCAGCTATATGTGCACCATTTCGTGGATGTCCCTGAAATTCAGGAACAATTGCTGATTGCCCTAGACGTGACCCCAAAATGTCATTTCCAGCAGTGTCAGAAATGCTGAGCCTGTTGCAAATTTGGAAGGGGACTACTATGAAGTGTACAACAATGGCCAAAAACAAAAGCGTGTATTTCATTATCAACTTGGTTTGGGGACTTATGGATACACCCTTGTACAGAAATAATCATCACACTGAAGATGATCTGCAAGAAAAAATTAAGAACATAGTGCTTATACTTTCACCAGCTGAACATCAACATGCAATAAACAATGTGTTTGTGTTATGTGTGATGTATAAATACTAGCCAAAGGAAATCACTTTCAGCACCTTCTTTAAATACCGGAAGAAAAACCGAATATTAGCTATGATTCACTGAACTAATGTGCCTGGATCCTCCACACAGAGTAAACTGGAACGCCAATGATCACTACACCAAAAACTGTCATATAAGATAGTCTCAGTAAAGCGTGATGTGTGTTGTCAGATAAAATAATATCCCTGTCCTTCAACTATATGAATGTCTTTTATGAAGTGACTTCAGAAAGAACGTAGTAACACAAAGGAGATAAGTAATAATTTGAGTTCAATTCTTATAATACTTGAGGCAACCTACTGGTTAGCACTGGCTTGTTATGGTGACACTAATGAGATGCAATTGAATGTGATGCTATGCAGCTTGGTAGATAGGTACCAATGTTTCCAAGAAACATCATGCATTTAATTCAAGTATGCAAGTAAGTGGAGCATTTAAAAAAAGTGACTCACATTATAGAAAAAATGACCAGAATGGGAGCTGTGGCTAGTCCAAGAGGAGATGGAGGCACTAAGAAGTTACAGTTACATCAAGGACAGATGTAGAAGGGGAAGGGGGGATATTGGTAAGAGAAAGCTACAGGCAGCATATTCCTCCAAAACATAGTCTACCGAGTTACATAGAGCAGTATTCCATTATCTGGAAAATGTATCTGGGGCTGTACATACAGATCACATTCTTCAACAATGGCCACTGCAGCATGTCAGGCAGCACAGATTTGCTTATGGTATTGTATGTGTAAATTTTTGTACCAAATGGCCAGTTTTCATGACACTTCATAAGCAACTGGAGATCCCACATGTCCTTACTATTAATTCCTTAAAATCAATAATAACAGCACAGTTTTGTGAATTTATGAGGTGGAAGTCATGTCTTTAAAAATATTCTACAATAACAAACATGAAGTACACAAAATTTACATGTAGTTGAGGCAGAATGGGAAATTAAAAGCCAGGAAAGGCATAATACAACCTGCTTCTTCAGTATCTCTGCAGTCACAATACAAATACAGTTTTTTTTCACTCTTATTTTCTTCTATTTATTAAGGTGCTTAGTACACAACTAAATGTTATATTCAATCGTAAAAAAAAACTTTAGCTTCAAACATATTTGTCTTATTGAATGATTTAACATGCCAAGATGAAAGTAAATAGTAGCCGCTGCAACACCTAATTCCAGGGGTGCATATATTTTCCAAAAATCTAGAAGTCACCTCACAATTCTAGGTGATAGCTGAGTGACGTGAAGGAAGTTCCATACCCGCAAATATCAGGAACCACCATACAAAACTGTTTTAATATGAACGTTTTAGACTAATATTTTATTGTATATAAAAGTGCATAAGTTGGTGTATAAAATTCAGTGTTTTCCAGGGTTTGTGCACTGAACAGATTAAAGTTCTATCTGATATTGTAACTGCACTGCTGTGGGTAATATTTCTTTGGCACCTATTAACACAGACGTCCGCCATGCAATGTACATTTCTCACATAATAATAAACATCTCTTTTCAGACAGATCTGATATTTCCAAAGTACATGCTGTCTTAATTTTTCAGGGTGGAATGTCTATGATTATGTTCAGGCCAGAATACATTAGTGAAGACAAAAGCATGATGACCGGACAAGCACAGTACAGTAACTTGTGTCGCGAAACTTAGCAAATGACACATCTGTCCATTCACATGGCTCTTGAAAAGGGCACCATGAGATTTAATCTGTCCTTACCATAGCCTTTGCAGAACTCTGTTTGGCAACAGCTCGCAACTGGAGGTGCAGCACTGCTGGCTCACTCTGCTTAGCACATGGTTCATCCAGTACTGTCAGTCCAATGCTGTCACTTTTCCCATCTGGGCGAGGAATCTTGAGGAAAGCATCAATGTCCCCAACTGCTGGTATGAAGTCAGGAATGAATGGCCGCAGCTTATAGTCCAGTTCTATGTTTTGTGGCGTGTAGCTGGAAATGATAAGAACTATAGCAGTTGACATTACGTGAACAATGCAACACTATATGTGACTAGTATCCTTACCGTGTAATATTCTGGAACAAGTCCTTTACATCTGCTGAGACTGGTAGGTGGCTGAATTCATTTGGATCATATGTCCTGCAATGTGAAGACAAATGTCCTGTGAAGCAGGTATATTGCAGTATTCAACTAATAACTGGAATCAAGTGAACCCCTTTTTATTGCCAGTAATAAACAAGTGACTAATTTTGAAAACAAATGCAAAAGTAATAATAAATAGTGGATCATTCTACTAAACAACAGAATAGTTATTCCTGACCTCCAAAGTGAAAGCACCCTTTTACTACCCTATGGGCACAATATGACTCAATGTGATTTAACATATGAATTGCACTGTTTCACACTTCTTAATACAGCTGTCAAATGATACAAACATGAACAGTAATCTACTGTTGTGGAAGTATCAGTGCAAATGGTGATGACAGAAAATGAGAAAGCAAACAAACCCTTCCAATATTGCAGCTTCTACATTAACATCATCATCATCATCATCATCATCATCATTATCATCATCTTCAGTGTTATCTGACTGGTCTGGGGTCTGGTGAATCATGTGATGGTGTGTTGAAATATGCGATGAACCTGGGCGCTGGATTCCCATTATTGCCACGTCACGTGAAGGACCTGCCATAGACTAAAATTCAAAAGGTACATATTCACTAGTTCATAAAGCATATTTTTTTAGGGCATGATGCAAATTTATATTCTATATGAATTTAACCCTTTCATGATATCACTTTGCTTTTCTACTAAGAGTGACAAGGTTAAATAAAGGCTCTCAATTGTAAAAGTCTTAGCTATGAATGGCATAAAGCAAGGGTAGTACCCATTCAAATATCCCCCAATCTACATGTGCTACAAACAGGTGCTCAATATGAAATGGGCAAATGGCATCACTTTCAGCAAATATAAAGCATGCCGCAACATGCCAGACAGCCTGCCTGCATACCTTATTATCATAATCTGTCTTTTTATCCTGGAAACTGTACAGATCTCTATCTTTGATACTACTGGATGTTGGGCTTTCCACCTCTTCTGCATCCACCACGTCTATGCTCTCGTCGTACAGTGTGGCAGATGAGAACTGCATCAGTAAGTTCACAAGTAAGTGATGTACTCAAACTTACAAGCTTCTTTGTTATAAGAATCCAGTACCACAAATTTTAAGACTTCTATACAACTCAGACACTATTTCTTGTTAAGTGTACTACATTCCATTCCAATGTTACAATTTCATAAATGTAAAACTTACTATCTTATAGTGATCCTAGCAGCTAACAGATTTCAATATGTGTATTTTACATAAACTGTTCAGTGAGAAAAGTCTGAATGAGTTAGAGGGCCTACTCTTATTACACTGACAAATTTTGTTGTGTCCCCGACCACAGCAGCTGTCACGAGAGCTTTCTTGTACATGACATCTCCATCCACTCATAATTTAGATTCTGTTCCCCCACCCCACAGTTCAACATATTTTATTACAAAGCAGTTTCAAACTGCCAACCTCCAGCTTACAAACAGGCCTTGCACCTTTAAAAAATACAGTAGAATTCCTTTAATCCAGCTACTGATGATCTGGAAATCCTGAGAGTTCAGCACTTGAGGAAAATACTCCCAGGACCAGATATGTATGATGTGTGACTGGATGTTTTGCCATCGTTAACTAATATTGAGATCTTATTTTCTGTTGTCTGGACTTCACTGGGCTCATTGAGTTATTATGGCTTCCAGAGATCTCAAGATGAGTAAACAAGGGGACTGGTGGCAACAGGAAACAAGTAACATTAATGATTCCTCAGAAACTTAAATAATTATAAGGCTTGAAAGTGGCAAAAGCTGAAGTGTGATTAAAGCTTCACACAACATTGTATCATAAACTATCTATGATATAAAGAAATATAAAGGCTAATTACAAAATTTATGGTACCTGCATATGTGTGTGAAGTGCCTTTTTAAGTGACCGACATTGAAACAGCCCAAAATTAGCCAAATTTGAGGCAATGCACTCCAAAGGAAAACCTGTGACTTGGCCTGTGACAACTAAAAAAGATAAGTCTTTTTATGATGAAATGAAAGTAACTAACAAGTACACATTCTATGAGGACTGTGCAAAATTTAGGGACTGTCTGACAATACAGAATATTTGATGAAATGGCAACTGTTTGGTCCTGTAGGTGCCAGATTGAAGGAATTCTACTGTACTTCTTGACACATGAGAAAGCTCTCATCTCATAGGTGTTGACAGTTTTTTTTTTGAAAGATGACCTTCAATTCTTATAATTACAGAGGACTGTCAGTTGTTTACCTCAATCATGTTGTCAAGATTAATTTAACATACTTCAGAATTTGTTTCTTTTAAAAAAAAAAAAAAAGACCTCTGTGATTTTGTTCCACTTATTGTACTCTGTGGTCATGTAAAAGTAACTTCACGAACTACACGGGAATTTCTGTACTACCATCATCTGTTACTTTGGCTGTTCATGTTCCTACTAATGTAAACCATGCCTCATCCAATAAAAATACAAGTTTTCATATTTTATTTTTATTCAGTACTGAAAATGTAATTCAAATATTTTACACTCTTCTGCATATGGTTCTTTTACACGGCACTGTTGAGGGCTATTTTTACAAAACTTTCCACCATATTTTAACCATGGAGCATACTGTGCAAAAATATTACAAATGAACACTCACATCTTTAGGTAACACATGCCTGTTGCACTTCAGTGAATGTATATATATATATGAACACTCGGAGTTATAAATTTTAAAAACAAACTGCAACAACCTGAGAAGCATTTGTGATAAGAGATGACTAACATGTAATTGCCCTTTCTATTCACTTTGTTATCAGCAGAAATAACACAGCCAGTGTCATTAACAAACCCATGCACCAAGAGTTTACATTTTCCTCATCTCAGAACACAAGCAATTGACCTCTATATATTACGGCGAGTAATAAGTTACACTGACACACTGTCAGCAACCCTGTTTAGCATAGTCACTGATGATATTTTAAAGCAGCTGGAACTGAGAGGTAACATATCAACACATTTAAAACAATGTTCAGCATATGCTGATGATATATTAATCACTGCCCAAACCAAACAAACAATGATAGATACCTCTGAAAAATTCAAAAATATTTCATTACAATTTGGACTAATTAGTAAATGAAAATAAAACCAAATACATGGAATGTACAAGGAAAGAAACTCAATTAGATAGATTAACAGTTGGAAATATATGTAGGTAGATCAAATATAAACCGACCTCTGTCAGTTGCAACCAGCGAATGAGCACGATTGGGTAATGACCTTGTGCGGTGGTGTGGTGGGGTGTGGGGACCCTCCTCCCCTCGCCATCAGACTCACCCTTCTCCTTAGTTAGTTGAATTCAAGATGAGTGAGAGAGAGGTGCCAATTACTATTGCACAACATGTTGTAATAAAGTTCCTAACCAACAAAAACATTGGACCCAATGAAATTTGGTGTAGATTACACACACAATACGGGGAACCAACACTATCAAAGATGCAAGTGAAATTCTGGCATAAAGAGTTTCGTGGAGGAAGAGATGCCGTGCAAAACACAAGTCATCAACGACGCCCAAGGACGAGCATCACCCCAGAGAATATCGCAGCGGTTTGTGACCTTATTGAAGGCGATCGTTGGCTTATTGTGGTTGAATTTGTCAGGAGCTTGGTACACGTATCAGCTATGGGAGCGTGCAGTCCATCATCAAAAACGAGCTACTGTTTCGAAAAATTTCGGCTCGATGGGTACCCAGGCTGTTGAGTGATCAACAAAAAACTGCTTGTGTTCAAATTTCTGGACTGGACTGCCCTAGAACACCCGCCACACAGCCCGGACTTCTCCCCTTGTGACTACCACATGTTTGGACCCCTTAAGGAGGCGCTAGGGGGGCAGCGTTTTGACAATAATGAGCAGGTCAAGAATTTTGTGTGCAAGTGGCTACAGATGCGTCCTCCTTCATTCTATGATGCAGGAATAAAAAAACTCCCAATCCGCTGGCAAAAATGCATAGAGAAAGGTGGAAGCTATGTAGAAAAGTGGGAATTATTTAATTTTATAAAATTGTTTCAATAAAAAATTGAAAGCTGAGGTCGGTTTATATTTGATCTACCCTAGTACAAACTGATCAGGTCAGATCATTCAGCTACCTTGGTACAATTGTGAATGAAAATAATACATTGGAAGAAGAAATTAGAGAAAGAATTGTTGAAGGAAATAAAGCATTCTATGCAACTAGAGCTCTTTTTAAGAGCAAATTAGTGTCTGGAAAATCCAAATTAAAGTTATATTGGTCAGTAATTAGACCAATTATTGTTTACGGATGTGAAACATGGGTCCTTAAAGAAAGTATTATACAGAGACTCTCAGTGTTTGAGAGGAAAATACTTAGGAAAATTTTTGGACCAACTAAAGAAGATAATGGTAACTGGAGAATTAAA
>JGI20166J26741_11702474_pt1 | contig 10826 bp, 8 predicted proteins | sample TergutCu122P5_FD_26741 | JGI IMG/M metagenome (IMG submission 26741) | reverse complement strand
GGGGTTTCTCACAAGTTAACGGTGAAAGAAATGGTGCCTGAAATGAAGATTTTCTGCTCTCTGCAGTCATTCATCATTCCATAGTCTGTCTTGTTACAGATCCATGACCTCTTCCAGAGTTAGTTCTACAGAGAGTGTGATCTAGTGTTTCCTCTTTCAGTTTCCAGTGTCTTCAGCAGTTCAGTTAGATAAATATCAAGTGCAGCAATTGTTACTGCACATCACAGTGCTGTGGGGGGATATGTAACTCTTTGTGATGATGAAGCCTGTACTGGCAGTTTAAAAAATGGTTAAAATACGTTAAAATCAGCTTCTTTGGGTATGTTTTCAATATGTGCCACAGGAAGGATTGTAGGATTTTTGTAATTTGAATAACAGTTTGGTGTGTCATAATGTGGTCCCAAGATCATATATCAAGACCTAGGGCTGTGTGCCATGACTGTGAGAGTGCTGAAGTAAATAGGTAGTGTATGAATTTCTTGTATTCCTGTTTTGTATATGGCAAGTTACGTGTCCTGCAGCACAGCCAAACATGAGTACATTTTGGATTTTCTTTAAACATAATGTGTTGAACCAACATAGAAGATAAATTATGCTGAATGTTACATCCTAAGTGTTTAATCCATTAAGTAAAAAGGGGGTTTAAAATTGACAACTGTTGCTGTTCTGGAAACTGTTTAACATATTGAGTTACAGTCCTTTAGCATTTTGTTGGGTCCAGCAACCTGGACACAGTCAACATATTTTTCCATGTGACCCAAACCTGAGTTCAAGCCATCAACATTATAATACATAGACGAATATAGAAATACAAGCTGTGCTGCGGTGTGATTCACGCAGAAAGTTGGCTTGGGTTTGGGCTTCAAAGTGTTAAATGACCATAGCTCAGAAACTGCTGTACACAGAGATTTTGTCTGTTGTTAGGATATTAGACTTGATTGTATTTGATAAAACAATGTGAATACCATAGGGTTGATTTGTCATTGCATTAAGCTGTGCTCCAGGTAGACATGCAACTCATTAGTCTGGATGTTAATATGTGAGAAGCACATATGTAACACTAGTCAATTTGTGTGTGATATTACAATAGGAGGCATAAGTGTGGGTATCTGTTAAATTATGTACACTTTGTATGTATAAAATACACACACCTTCAGATATTCACATGGAGAAAAACTAGCTTATTCTTATCCTTTACTTCCATACACAGTTCATAACTGAATTTATTTCATCTTTATATTTGTAACCTCTTCCTTCACTTCATCCATTCATCTCCTTGTGGCTTTGCTTTGGGTCTCCTCCCTTTTTCTTTCTTTCCTTCTTTTTTTCTTTCATTCTGTTCCACAGTTACAGTTACTTTTGATAGTCTTTCTGTTCTTCCATTCTGCCTCTTTCCAAGCCACTGTGTTTGGAACAGGACAGTGTGATGGTAAATCTCCACACATGCATAACCAGTACCCTCAGTCTGTCAGATGACCAGAAGTCCCCTATTGCCCATTGGATAGAAGGCTGGGTGTGCCTGAGAGTTAAAGTGAATGAATCCTATGTCTTTTGAGAATTAAACTTTGGGGTGTGTGTAGTATGTAGTACATTACTTTAGGGAATTAATGGTATTGGTAGCACCATCCCATAAAATTTCAATTTGTTAACATGTAACAATTTGTTACAAACCATTCTTTAAAAAAATCCAAACCCGCTGCCCTTTGGTATGTCATGTAACAGCATACGTCATCAACGAAATCTTGTTTCTTTGACATCAGCATAGTGCCAGAATGGAAACACGGACTGTCTCATGTAATGTGTTGACTGGAAACACTTGAAGAGCAGGGAGATACAGAACATTAAATATAACTTTATTGCTTATGAACTGCTGTAGGATTATGCCTGGATATGCAGTCAGAAGCTGACAGGGATTTCCTGGGCAATGGCATAGCAACCATGCAGAATTTTGGACTGAGATATAATGAAGCTGATTAACCTAGGCTTCGAGTGTAGTAATCCTCACCTGTTTGAGGAAAGTACTTTATGTTTTGTATTTCATGTACAGCAAATTACAGTTTCAGTCTGTGGGAAAGTAGGCCTAAATCAATTTATTTCAACAAATGGTTCACTGTTATTTTACTACACAACTATGAGGTAAGGGACCTTTACATGGATCAATCACATGCACTTCTCCCTTAGTTGGAAAAGTATGTCAAATTTAAATGAAAAAACACACCATTTCTTGATCAATTTTGCCACAAATATTAAATAACATGGGTGAGATTGAAAATGTAATTTATATCAGAGTTCATGGCAATCTTTAAATATAAAAGTAGATGGGCAGGTAGTAGGTGGAGGTAGATGTAGAATTTTATACGTAACTGTCGCATATTGTAAGAAATATTTGCTGTCTTAGTAAGTACTAACTTTGTGATGTCAAGTTTATAATATTCCTCGGCGTTTATGGCTATACTAACATGAAAGAGGGGTTTGTAGCAAATCATGACTCTGCTTGTGGCTTCTGTATTGAATTTGGTGTTTGAAACTATCTAACGCATATCCATTCCAGAAAAAGCGTCGAGCGTGTAATTGTAATTGTAATTGTAATTGTGTTGTTTTTCTTTTACATAAAAACAGTAATTCAAACTGCGATACACAGCAGGCCTGCAAATCATGCAGCTCGCAGAGCTATAATGTGACCCGCCCAAGTTTTGATGTTGAATTGAGTTTGACATTTTTATTGCATAACACATCACAAAAATGTTACGCAATGACTAACATCTTTGAGTGTCCCTATTTTTAAAAATTTACATGTGAACGACGACGGAATGTGACACGTTGCGGCCAAAGATGTCACGTTGGATTTCGGATCTTGCCCGCAACCTATTTCGAGGTTGAAAGCCTGGCCCTTAGACGTATCCTTATTCATTAAGTAATACGACGCATTGTCTGATTTGGAATCGGTACGATACGAGCGCAGATCATCTGGTTACGAGTATATCATTATCAAACCTAGTTTACATAACGGCCGAAAGGGTACTTGTCAAATGGGGGTGGTTTGCTTGTTTATAAACACACCCAAGGAGTTCTGATTCGTGATCCCATGTCACTTCCTAGAAACTTCGGTAGCGGGTTGTGATTGGTACACTGCCTGTCCACTTTTACGTCGCGTACGAATGCAGCTGCCGAATATTCACATGTTCGTTGAACCACTGCGATGTCAGCTGATGTTTGGTAGTACATGTAGTAGTCGATGTTCGTGTGCGTGCCTGTTTTTAACAGTAGGTAGTGTTGTTTGTGAAAGTTATGAAGTAGCAGCGTGTGTTTTGTTAAGAAGTATCTAACATAGACCCCTCCCCCACCAATCAAAATGATGATGCAGTATATGAAAGAGTTGGAACAGGTAAAATAAAATATATTTTTAGATTTTAATTTTACTTCTTTTGTTGTCGTAATATAATTAAACTAGCATTTGCACTCTTTAATACGAATAATGTCACTCTTACAATATGTTTCAATTGTACACTGTACGTAATCCATTTTTGGTTTCGCTGGCCTAGTGAAGGTTATAATTTTTATGTCGTGTAGGTAGTGCATTGTTCTTGGTTATGTGGAGACATGTGGTGTAAGCACATTAATGATTATGAAACTTTAGAGAGATTTGTATTAAATTAGTGGGAAAAGTACGGTAATAGAAAATCGCTCCTCCCCACCTTGCATCAAAGTGCAGCAGCTCATCCTAACTCTTCCAGTAAAAACTGCCTAGTGTACTGGAAATTTACAGACGTTTCGGAAGAATTTGTTCCCCCTAATGTTTAGGGTAGGTGTATCCTGAATATATAGACAACACATTCTTTTGAAATGCTAGTTTGTTTCATTTTATTTCATAAAACACACACACATATATATGTATATATGGTCATTTTATCTGACAACTGTTGGTTGAAACTAAATGTTGGCCTGTTTACTGGGTTAGTGTAGGCCAATCAGCTGATTGCAGCTGGCAGCAGAGTGACAGCAGGAAGTGACAAACGATTGTTGGTATTATTAGTAGGTGCATATATGTATAAGAATAAATAATAGAACATCTATTCTGAACCAGAGTGCTGAGTTCTGTAACTGGTTAGGGAATTGTAGTTTATTCAGTTTGTTATTATTTCAGCTATCTAGTAAGCATGAATGAAACATGAATTTTGCAAGAAGGAGATAATGTCATATTTGTGTGTGCTGGTGATCAGTGAATTACAAAGTTGTTCACAATTTTCATGGATGTTGTTTGCCTTTGCTTTTTGTACAGGAACCATTTGATCCAGAGGAGTTTGTAGAACGCCTGGCTTGGAGAACAGTTGCAGATAGCAGAGGTGAGGGAACAGGACATTTTGATCCTGTTCTGCTTCATGAGACATTTCTTCAGGCTATCAAGTGAGTGATCGGTATTTGTTTCCTGTTACCTGTTTTGTGGGTACAGATATGTTTATGTAAGCATCATATTGATATCTGATTAAACATTCTGTTTGTGTAGTTGGATCTATCACTGTTTTATGAACACATGCGATAAAGGACATTTAATTAATATAGTTGTAAACAATGTGAATAATTTATGAACCTTAGCTATTCATCTAAAATTCAGTCATATTTGACAGTGTAAAGGGTTGTCTGTATGTTGATTATCTGCAGATGTATTTTTCTGAAGTGGTATATTTTACACTGCTGTTAGTATGGTATCTGAAGAAGGGTCAGATGAGCAGGAAGTGTGGTTCATGTGGGTGAGACGAGAGATACATACAAGGTTTGGTGGGGAAACTTTTATGAAAGAAACTGCCAGATGTAGCTGGGAGGGTAATATTAAAATTGATCTTAAAGAAATGTGTTGAGAGGACATGGTAATACATCTGGCATAGGACTGTTGTCTCTTGTGAACACAGTAATGAACCTTTGGCTTCCATAAAATACAAGGAATTTCTTGGCTAAATGAGGACCTATTAGCTTCCCAAGAAAGGCTCATCTCCATGTAGTTAGATTGTCAGTATAGCATCACGTGGTGTGATATATAAAAGAAAAGTACAGCAACTGACAATCACAAGTCACCTTCAACAATTATTTAATGTCAGAATTGCACTACACGTGTTGACCTTACAAGGTCAGCATCAAGTACTTGTATTTATGAAAATACTGAGAACGTTACATGAAACACAATAAAATTCATGAATAAGGATTAAGATCTAGCTTTTACAGAAATGTGTGAAGTTAGAAATGTTTTTAATATTGCAGTTCAGTTCTTGCCAGAATGTGAAATAACCTGTTGTTAAAATGTACACAGTTTTTTTTAATGGTACTCCTTTTTTGAAAATTGTGTGTGTTTTTTTTTATCCTCTACATTGTGGACTTAAACAAGTTTCAGTTACCATGAGCAATGTTAAATAACATCTTAGATTATTTCAACTTGTGCAAACAGTTTCTTTGGTTTGCATATGACATAGTAGTTTTGTATGTAAATGTGAAGTTGTGTATTCAGACAATAAGATTACACAAGTAACAATGTATGATGTGGTGGGCAGTGAATGATGAATTGGAAAGGATATCAGACATAGTGGTTATGGCTTAGCTGAAGTATTTTCATGGCATTTGTGTAAGGGATGGAGGTAATGCATGTCAAACACTGGTCAGGATGGCTAGTGTCTTGGCTTAGATAAGACCCAGGCACATCCAAAATAGAAGTCTAAAGTGTTATCATGAAACCAGCCTGCTAGGTAGATTCCTGATGAAAAATTTAAGAACATCCCCTCCAACAAATTTTTGTTACTCTCATAGTACTCATATACCATTGAGTTTATTTACAATGAAGATTTTCATAAGAAATAATTTAGTGTGTTTGTTTTTTAATGCTTGTTTTTCGTAAAGTGTATTACATTGTCCTTCCTTTTCTTATCGATAGTCCCAAGTCCCCAATTTCTATCTGGTAATCCCGTTCTGATTAATTTTTGATACGTTAGATGTGAATATCAGTGGGGCTGTGATTATTTCTTAAAAGGGACCTACAGATTTTACAAGAGCGCCAACAAAAGAAATGTGAGCGTCTGGAGATGATGTGTCGGGAAGAAGAAAATGGGCACTGGCAACACATTTCTCAACTGCAAGACAGGAATAAGGTATCTTATTTAATGTACATAAAAATATGACTTTCTTGTCAGTTACTGCCTTCCTATAGTGTTGCTATTACGGAATGTGCAAAGACACAAAGTTTAGTGTTGCCAGTCCATGTTGTAGCCATAGCTGTTGATAGATATGCAAGCAATGATGTACATATATGGATGTGATTCATATCCTCATTCCCAGGTAGAGGTAGAAATGATGAAGATGTCCCTCTAATTAATTAAGCACCATGCCATAAAGGCTTATGGGGGAAGGAGATATAGGTTCTCACATCTTAACCTTGGCACTAGACAGAGATGAGGTCCATCTTCACTGTCTTATTTTAATCAATGTGTATACAGGTTGTCCTTGTTTAACATTGTCCTGAACAACGTCAATTTTGTTTGAACTTTGACAAATTTTGGTGACCGACGATCTGATGAATATTGCCCAAACTCAGATTAATGTTTCATCTGGCAGCTGGTGATGTCTTCAGTAGCTAGATGCTTAGGTATATTAATTAATCTGTTTGAGCGAAAATGCTCTGTTCTAAATTTTTTTTTTGCTCTATGTTGCAAGTTTCAGGAATGTAACCCCAAGGACTTCATGTGCTTTAATTTTTCAATTGGAGTGTTATTCCTTCCAATAGGTACTTCTGCTTGTTTTATTTATTTCCCTTATGTTCATTCTAGTATGACTTTTGGTATAATTTTTGGGTTATTTCGTCCTATAGTAGTAATATTTGTAAGATTAAAAAAAAAAGAATAATTAGAGTCATTACTAATTCTCGAAGTAGAGACTCTTGTCGAGGATTATTTAAGAAAATAAATATTTTTCAATTACATTCACAATATGTATTTCCGTTTTATTATTTGTGATTTAGAAGAGGGATCTATATAAAGCCACTTTAGGATTTATAGTATTAACACCAGACAGGGTACTGATTTACATCCTCCTGCATCAAATTTAACAAAGTTACAAAAAGGAGCCTTCTATTTTGGAATAAAGGTTTTTAATAATTTACCATATAGCATTAAAAATTTGCATCTTGAAGAGAAAAAGTTTAGACTTGCTTTAAAAAAGTTTCTTCTTATGAACTCATTTTATACATTGGATGAATATTTTAATTGGAAATTGTCTGAAGGTCTTGGTTCCTTGTAAATTTATTTAGAATTAATTTTTATAAAGTTTATAACTCAGTTTATTAACTCAAGGTGACTAAATGTTTTGTAGTTTAAAAGTGTAAAATTGTTATATTATATTGTATATTAAGTAAAATTTTTATCACTTATTGTAAATTAGACATATGCTTTTTATAAGCATGCTTATGTTCTTAAGGAGTGTCATCCCTGTTGGGTATATCAGAACTACAGTAGATCAATGATCAAGAAATAGCAGTCAAAACACAACTATATTTGTATGTACAATAACGTACCAACTACATGTTTCAGCCGTTTCCTAACTGGCCATCATCAGGTTGGAATAAAATGTCAGAGGAACTATATACCTACTATAAATCTAGTCATTAGTGTCAGTGTGAGTACAGAAAAAGCGGGGGAGGGGACAAGATCTCGTTTACAAAAAACGGGGTGTGTGTGTAGACCGGTGGTAGAAATACATGTATTAACCGTGTCAGCATAGTATGTCCATTATTAGTTAGTTGTGTTGGCCCGAGGGGGCTGAGCCTTGTGGTGTTGGTGTCCGGGGGGGGGGAGGGCTGGGGGTCACAATGGTCTGCTGTTGTGGCCGTTAGGTCATTCCGAGTTGAACGAGGTGGCGGTCGCAGGTGTGCTGCTGATGATGGCCAGTTAGGAAATGGCCAAAACATGTAGTTGGTACGTTATTGTACATACAAATATAGTTGTGTTTTGACTTCTATTCCTTGATCATTGATCTACTGTGGTTTGTGCTTATGTTCATTATATTGACTGATTGTATATTCATAAGGTTTCTTTGACCTTGTTAGGATCCATGGAATGCAGTGGAATGAATAAATAAATGAATGTATAAATAAATGGAATGGAACTTGCGGCATGTAGTGCTATAATTATGCTGTCATTAGTCCCAGGCTCTTGGTTACTCTGGTGTCTATAAATCAGAGCATCACTTCCAAATGTTTGTTAATTTTGTGTCAAACTGGTAGTTATGGATGAGATTGTATCTATAAAAGCTCATTGTGTGGTATGACAAGTTCCAGTGTCATTTTTCACTGGCACTGTGTGCAAAGGCAGGAAATGGTGTATTCATGCTGTATAATGTGTACCATAGGTTCATTGAATTGCTTTAGGATGTGTGCCTTGAAAATATCCTTTCTGGCTGCACCACTGTTACATTTACCTGAACTATAATATGGTAAAGTTTCAATAATTTTCAGTTCATAAATCTCATGCTGCAGATTTTAATGATCTTTTCAGGCATCTGTGAACATGTTTCAAGAGCTGGACGAGAGAATCAACTATGTGGCAACTAAAGTACTCCACTTGGGTGATCAGCTGGAAAGTGTTAATACACCTCGGGCCAGGGCTGTTGAGGCTCAGAAGTTGATGAATCATTTTGCAGAGTTCCTCAGCCCTGGGCCATTGCTTGCAGAAGTGTTCACGGACAAAACTCGGGTAACTGTAAACTGTGATCATGTAATAATTAAGGCTGTTTATTTCTGTACATTTTGCCATCCAAGACCACATTTTAGGTATATTTTAAAGTGAATCAGTGTGTTTCAAATATTCACATTTTATCACACCTGTTTGCGGCTCCACATTGTTTGTCTCCAAGTCTCTAACAAAAGAATTTGTCAGTGTTAAATATTGATTCCTCTAGTACTGCTCTGTAAGATAGTAAGGTGTATGAAAAATACCAAAAACATAGACATTGGAATTTGGGGGGCAATAATTAGCATTGTTTGTTAACAAAGACTTCAGACTGGGTGTTTAAAATGTAGTAAAAAAAATCTGATCCAATAGATCAGAAAGGCTGAATTACTTCTTGAATTACTGAAACAGTAGATATCCAGTTTGCTGTGGAAGCGAAGGTAAATAGTCACCCCTTATCTTGGATCTAATCCTTCATATGTACAAGGGGGTGCTGATAAGTCCCTAGCCCGACCTACTTCCCAATGTCATAGGACAGAATCGATAGTGTCGTCGGAAAGAGGGGTCTGTTCATGTGCCGAATTGCAAGTATTTTTTTGTTACAGAGGCTGAAAGGGAGCATGTCAGTCAACGCGCGCGATTTCAACAACATTGAGACGTGAGTTGTCATCAAGTTTTTTTTCCTGCAAGGCACAGTGCCGAACGAAATTCACGCCATTCTAACAGAAACATTAGGGGAACATGCACCATCGTATGCCACCATCAGAAACTGGGTGGCCCAGTTTAAACATGGTGATTTTTCCACCTGTGATGCGCCTCATCCTGGATGACCCAAAACAATGACCACCCCAGAGATTATTGATTAAATTCACAAGCTAATCTTGGAAGACCGCTGAATTTCAGCTAAATCACTAGCTGAGCTACTGGGCATCTCATGTGAGCGGGTTGGGTCCATCATTCATGAAGATTTGGACACGCAGAAGCTCTCCACAAAGTGGGTCCTGAAATGCCTGAATGCAGATTGAAAACTTCAATGGTGCCAGTCGTCTGAGCAACTTTTGGAATTTTTTTGGCGCGAATCAAATAATTTCCTGTCGCAATTGGTGACCTTGGACAAAACCTGGTAATATCGCTGTGACCTGGAGACAAAGCAAAAATCAGTGGAGTGGCGGCATGGCAGCTCACCCCGCCCCAAAATATTCCGAGTGCAAACATCTGCTGGAATTGTTCTCACCTCGATTATTTGGGATCAAGACGGCATCATCCTCATTGATTATCTTCCACAGGGCCAAACTATTAATGCGGAGTATTACTCATCTCTGCTGGTTCAATTGAAGGACATTTTGAAGGAAAAATGCCACGGGAAGGTCACCAAGGGTGTCTTGTTCTTGCATGACAAAACCCGGGCTCACCGGGCACTTGCAGCCCAGAAGAAACTGGCCTACCTGGGCTTCCAATGTCTTGATCATCCACCCTATTCTCAGGATCTGGCCCCGTCGGACTACCAGTTCCCTGGACAGAAAAAACAATTGAAAGGTCACCATTTTTTGTCTGACGCATAGGTCGTTGCTGTCATGGAGACCTGGTTGGACAGACAACCTTCTGAATTTTTGTTGAGTGGCTTGTAAAAGTTACAGCAGTGGGCTAAGAAGTGTGTTAAGCTTCGTGTAGACTGTGTTGAATAAATCCCAGGTTTAGTCGCTGTAGCTTGTTTCCTTCCTGGTGGGGCTAAGGACTTATCAGCACCCCTCATAGCATGTTTTTCCAAAATGGTGGTATCCACATACAAAACTGCATAGTGCCACAACCCAGAGGGCCACAATTTTAACAATTTCTTATATGTGCATTATAAAACTTTTATAGACAAAAGAAACATGGGTCAACAGCTGTAATAATCATTGTGTGTTGTTTTATAGATGTGTGTGAAATTTTTAAAATCAACTAAAGAATTAAGCTTTGGTCTACACATCACATTATGGCAGGATATATAAAAGGAAGTAAGAGAACCATGAATCACAACTCAACTTTGACAATTATTTAATGTTGGATAGCACTACAAGTTTTGGCCTTCAACATGGCCATCATCAGATATTGTGGGATAACCTGTTGTTAAAATATGTAAAC